>ERZ1026882.638-NODE-638-length-17677-cov-6.126717_pt1 | contig 17677 bp, 10 predicted proteins | sample MGYA00380171_ERZ1026882 | MGnify/ENA primary metagenome ERZ1026882 (study PRJEB33269, sample SAMEA4719807) | human gut metagenome | biome: human-associated habitat; feature: organic feature; material: feces | place: Cameroon | collected 2013-10 ...
GGACGATCTTTCCGGCACGCAAGGCTGCGGCGATCTCAAAGCCGCGTACGAGACCGCGAAACGACTCGTGGACTCCAAGTCGGATGATTACGACGCTTTGACCAAAGCCCAGCAGAATCTGACCACGGCGATGAGCGGCTGCGCGACCAACCTCGATCCGACGAACCGGGAGAAAGTGTTCGGCCAACCGCAGGGAACCCTCAAGGAAGATAAGGAGTAGGAGAACATGGCCACCACGAACAACCGCTCTTGGAAAGCGCTACTGCCACGGAACGGCGGCATCGGAGTGTGCCCGCAGATCGGCAGGGTGAAGATCCCGCCCGTCTGCCCACGTTCCACGCTCAACCTCACCGGAGGCAGACGCATCAAAACCGTCCGCGCCTGCTGGTTCGAGGGCGACGAGGCGCGTTTCGTCTCCCTCATGCCGTCGACCGGTCGAATCCGCAAGGAACTGGAATCGTTGAAGGGCGGCGAGACGGTCGAATTCATCGGACGTCCCTGCGAATGGCATGATATGTCTGGACAGAACTACTACATCGTCATCGTCACCGACATGGACGTCATCGGACCGGAAAGCTTTGGAAACATGTCCAAAGATTAAATATGGTTGGGTTCGTCTCCGCGCGCAGTGTAAGACGAACCCAATCTTGGAATGTCATTTATTTTGGGCTTTTCGCGCTTCCAAAAACTCCGACCGTAATTGCGCAATTGAACGATAGTACTTGCGGTAGTGGCTTGAAACCAATTCTCCATGTTCTCTGGTGTCGGGAACCGGAATCCGAATTTCTCGATATCTGTTGCCAAGATCTTCGCGGTTGGTCTGCATGAACACGACTCTGCTCCATTGCTTGCGGACCGCATCAAGGTCCAATGCCCATCCGAGATAGAAATTATCGAACAGTGTTTCGCTCATCACATTCATAATAAGCGTTTCCTTAGTGAACACTGCCCGTTCTTGGCCAGGTAGGAGCATGGAGGGCTCTCCTATGTTCTTCGATGCGCGTGAGGGAGTGACGATGCTCCATGGAGAGAGTCCACTGGCATCTCCGTGCCAGAACCGTTTTGCTAGTGATAGAGAAACCATGTTCGTGGGATTGAAGTTGACCATGCCCGCGCGCAGATCTGATACCTTCACATAAGGTACATCGCCGTTTCTCAAGTCAGCGGAAGGACTGCCGTGACCGTTCCTGATAGAAATGATTCCCGTATCTTCAAGATCACCGAGAGTTCTTGTCAAAAAGCCTTTTAGATGGGTTTGAACATACCGCTCGAACTCTTTGATGCTGGCCCAGTCGTAGTATTGGGGCACACCAATATAGGAATCGATGAGAGACTTCGGAGTGGGGATGAAACGCGCTGTGGGAGAATCTAATCCCTCAAGAAGCGTTGTCACGTCCGAGAGCACCGTATCGTCGATTTCTTTTGTCCGCGTGCCTTCCTTGGTGACATGGTAAAGAGGCTTACCATCCTTGTTGATTCCGATGGTAGGGGCATAGGTGATCCATGTCTCACCGGTACGGGCCCAGGATGGTTGCTTCAGTGGCGCGCCTTCTTTCGCTGGCTTCTTGCGCATGACATAAAAATTCGTTTTGGCTCGGCAGAAACCCTGAAACGCTTCCATGGGAATGTTCATCACCGCCAACACGTCAAAGTGTTGACCGACCCATTTGCGGAACCATCGGTACGTTTTGGAGAAGAAATACGTTTCTGGCAGGACTATGCCCAAGCGTCCTCCGGATGTGAGCAATCTGTAGGCACGTTCCATAAATACAAGGCCAAGCTCGGTATCGGAGTAGTTGTCGCTAGGGTATCCGCCGCTGGTATGTTGACAGATACTGTATTTCGCCTGTTTCGCGTCAGTCGCGCGAATCTTCAGTTTCTCGCCAAACGGTGGATTCGTGAGAACGACATCGTATGAACCATCGGCTTCGCTCCCCAAGACGGGAGACAGCATGGGAAAATCCTGCCACTTCTGTTCCCGAAGCGAATCGCCAAGAACAATATTGGTAGATCCGTCCTTCGCACCAATCATTAGCGCGCGAGCTAGCTTGACATTGATGGAATCCAAGTCAACACCGTAAAGATTACGATGAGCCCATGTTCTGATTTCGTCGCGCTGCTCGTCGGATGCGCGTTTCAGCAGAGTGTTATAAGTCTCAAACAGGAATCCGCCGGTACCACAAGCTGGGTCTATGACTTTATCATGGTAGTCGATCTCCATCAATTTGACGGCAGATTCAATGATGCGCTGGGGCGTGAAATATTGCCCTTCGCCTTGTTTGACATTCGCCGAACGGAACACTTGGAACGCCGAGGACAGGGTCTCCGGAGCTGCGGACTTCAAATTGATGCCTTGAAGCCAGTAAACGACGGCATGAATCGTCTCATCATCGAATTTGATGGTTTTCGTTGATGTGTCTTCGAAGAGGAAAGGGTATTTCGCCATGTACCTTTCAAAGCTCATATTGATTCTTTTCGCGGTTTCCGCCGGTGTCGAGCAAACTTGGAAATCAAGAGGCTCTTGGGGATCTTGGGCCATTTTGCCGTTGGTGTCAGAATCCATTTTCAACAGCAGCATGTTGCACATGTTGTCCAACCGGTCGTCGGCGCGAGTGGATTTCGAGTCATTGGCGACGATATGGTTTAAAAGGTCGGAGAACAAACGATTGAGACCCGCTCCGCTGATGTCGTCATGTTCCCTTAAATCCACGTAGGTGAGCGCCTTGTCTCCGGGGATCAGGACGTTATCCCCCGGTGCCGGCAACGTTGCTTGTCTTACCGACTTGTAATGCATGTCGGCTTGCTTGTACACAAGGGATATGCTGTTTCCATCGGACCAGATGCCGAGCACTGCATTGGGTTCAAGGCCTAGATACGTCGATAGCTCCGATATGCCTTCCTTGTGGTTCGGCGCTTTCGTTTCAACCAGTGCGAGAACATGATCCCACTCGCCGCGATGCTGGGGAGAATCAAAAATTGCCATATCGACGGGATAACCGTTGAAGCTCCGGCCCGCTTCGCGCAAAGCGTTTTCCGATGGGCTTTTGGGCACACGCCACTCACGATCATCACTGTCTGGTGAGGGGCAGATAATCTGATCACGACTCCACCCCTTTCGAAGGAGTTCCCGCAACAGGGGCAACCTCACTTCATGATGTTCTTTGAATCTTCCGCTTTCGTATGCCATGCGTTCAGTCCTTAATTCTCGCCGACCACTATCTCAAGAAAGACGGTAATCGCTTCATTTATTCAGATTAAGCGGTCCAAATGCGTTCAACGCCTCGTTTCTCAATTGGACAACGAGCTACATGATCGTGTTGGTCGTGTCTGCCATATTCGCTTCCGCTTTCATGATGGTTACAGTGTACCTGCATTTATATCGTCTTCATCCGCACGTTCACCGAAATTACAATAGAGGATGTGCCATGTCAACCGGTTTAGCCGGTCTTACAGCTCCTGACTTCGACAAGACCGTCGCGCAAGAACATCTTCGGGAGAAATTTCCTAGAAAACTACCAGACTGATGACGACCATGGTAATTATGAAGTGCAAAGCGTCTAGACAATAGGAAAGGTGACACATTGTTCATCGGCCACAAATTAAAGAAACTACGCAGAGAGAATCTTGACCTTCGAGAACAGTGCAAAAGTCAGAAAAGCAGACTGGCTAATTTGGAAGCTGAAGTCAGCGCGTACGAGCAGAAGATCGAATGCTCGACCACACACGTTGCCCCACTTGTCAGAATGATAGAAAAGTTATGCGCCGATTCTCGGTATGCCGAATGGGATAATCATCCCGCGGCGATGATTCTGGTTCAGCAGACAAGGGCCTACTTCGACACAATCATGTTCCAAGGATTCAAAATTCCCGAGTCTACCGGCCTAGAGGAGAAGCCGGACCGTGAAGTTCAAAACGTGTCACTTGTCAATCCAGTGCCCGATCAAAAAACCGTCGAGTCTCGGAGAAAAGCCGAGGCATGGCAAAAGGTGTATGGGAGGAGCTATACAGATATAGGCAAACTACCTTTCCCTCCCATGCAGGCAGACGATTTCGATTCTGGAAAATTCGCAGAATTCAGTAGCGATGAATACAAATCGATGATTATTGGTGTAAAAGCCTCCGAATCGGAACGTATTGTCATAGACCCGGGAATTGACGCAATATGCACCGAGCCCCGGGGCTATGAAAGGCTGACGGAGGATAAACGTGGATTAGGTCGAGTAATGCACGACTATTGGGGAAAATGGGACAACATGGAATATGAGTTCTATTGGCCTTTCTGCCTGACTACCGTAGGAAAAGCTGGCAACCACAGTATTGCCGTGGCATGCCTGTACCACGAATCAATACTCGCATGCGGTGAGACGAACATGTATGCAGATACATACATGGATTATAGAAAATCTGAAATATTCCATCGTGTGACTTCTGATGGAGTCTACTGGTTCAAAGACGAGAAGCCCTACTGTATGGCCAGCAACAGACAGAAAGCCGCCATATGGATGATTCTGCATACCATTATGGGCGCAGAATATCCCATCAAATATAAAGGGATCCAGCTTAATGAGAATGAGTAGCATCAGATATGCCATTACTCGTTGACCGGCCAGCATTGTGGGATGTTGGTTGCGGAACGAGTTATGGGACGTTTTTAACCGTCAAATCGAAGAATCTGAAGCATTGCATAGCTTTGTTTCAAAAACGGACGTTTTCGGGACGTGGACATCTCCACACAACGCTTAAGCGCATGTTTTACCGTGAGTCAAACTTTTTATTGTCTGTACGACCACGGAATGCAAAAGGCCGGTGTCCGAAGACACCGGCCCAGACGCTTTGCCAGGGGATGGGAATGAGACCACCCCGCCGATCCTGGCCATGTTTGCAGTGCCCGACCGGTGCTTCCATACTAGTCGATACCATTGCTCATGTCGAGAAAGTCTTTTTTAGATAAAAATCTATATTTCAAGATTAGGTACATCCATTCCATGAATTCCATCAGGATCAACGTCGGGATTCGGTTCCGGAAGATTCGTCGTATCGTGTATCGCTCTAGGAACACGATGCACCTTGCCATCCCTGATTCCGCGAATCATTTTGACGCGCTTCGCGAGCTGGTCCCTGATGGCGTCGAGACGTTCGGGCGCGAACATGCGCATGCGCGACAATTCATGCACCGACTCGTCCGGCCAATCCGACAGGACGTCCAAGTCGAACCGGCTCCAGTCCTCCACCAGTCTGAGCTGCCGCAAAGCCGAGGGCTTGCCGGTCGCGGCGTAGAACGGCTTGGCGAACCAGTCTCGGCCGTCCACATCGAGCTCACCGCTCCACAGGCTCGCGCCCGTATCGTAGATCGGGGCCGGACGGACTACAAGGGTCTCGACGTCACGGATCAGACCGAAGTTGTTGTAGTGCCGGTCGGTGTTGCGCATGAGGTAATCGACCACGAGCCAATCGTCCGTGGCGTCACGCACCGCCCGCCCGTCGGCTCCGAAACCGATGGCGGCGCGGATCCACTGGTCATGAGTGTTGAGGCCGTTGACGGTTTTGACGGATTGAAGCACCTGCCAGGCGGAAACCAGTTCCTCATGGTTGGAAAGCATGTCCGCGCAAGTGCATACCAGACGGTTGCCGCTACGCGCCAAGGAGTACCGGACGGACGGCACGCCCAGTCGTGAGCAGAGTTTCGAGGCGATGACCTCGTTCATGGGCTCCTGGCCCGTGCGTCCCGATTTGACGAGCAGTCTCCTGCCGGTGGCCTTGTCGATCGTCCAGCGTTTGGGCAGATCGCCGCCAGTGGATACGTCGGGAGCGTTGAGGCTGATGTCATGGGATGACGAATACGAGGTGAGCAGGATCTCGCCCAACGCCTCGTCGAAGGGATTATCGAAGAAGTTGATGCCCTTCCATTCAACCGGATCGTCCTCGCGCCTGACCCAGTATTGGTCCGACAGGCTCAGCCCGTAGGTCCGGTCGAGCAGCTCTCCAGTAGACGCTGCGCCGAGGGATTCGAGCACACGGCGGATACCATCGCGCGTGGAGGGAATGGCGCGGGACTTCCACCATTCGTCGATTCTTTTGGCGTACAGCGTGCTCTTGCCGTGCGTGGTGAATTCCAAGGGCAGTCGCATGGGGTCGAGGACCTCGCCCGAGGAACACGCGCGGCCGGATTCGGGATCGTATTCGAACGCAAGGACCGGATGGTTCCTGCACATGATCAATTTGCGTGGCATGCTTCCGTTCCTTTCATACTCCGTATTGAAATTGGTTCATTGTAGCTGTAAAAACCATGGTAGCGCCCGTGATAATGCCCATAAAGGCTCTTCCCCTTCAATCATGAAGGATTCTATCTTCCATCATCCCGATCCCACTCTTCCAGCAGGTAATAATTACGGACAAGTGTTTCTTGGTCCAGATTATCCATTTCTCTTGTAGCGCCATCAAGCTCATCGTATAGAGAGCCCAGATAGCGGTCCCCGCGTTTGATGGCGTCGACGAGGTCGTTGATGGCTTCGGCGGTGATTTCGGGAATCGGGAATGGCCAGTCTTTCGGCCTGCGAATGAATGGTATTTGTTCCATATGGGGCTTCTTTCCGGTGTGGCTGCTTGATATCGTCTCAATCATATTCATGTGGCGACGTGTAATCCTCCAGTTGTTGCAGGAACCACTGTCTTTCCTCCAGCTTCCGCTGGAGGTCTGCGATATCCCGCTTCTCCTTTTCGACCTCCTCCGACGTCCGGTCTATGATGTCACGCACCGTAAGCGTCTTGTCATGGGAAGCGGATACCGAATCGGCCCGTTCCAACGACGGAAGTGCGGCATCGTTCCCGGAGATCAACGCCCGGTCGACCGAATCATCGGAGGAAACGTGCTCGGCGGTCCAAATGAAACCGCAGAACACCCTTGTGGCGATCGACGCAATTACGAGCTTGGGGCGTGCCCTCGATCGTCCCGTCTCCCTGCACCAGTCGGCGGCGTCTCTGACACTGTCGAACTCACGGTCGGGCAGTCCGCCGCCTTTTCTTTTCACGATGCAGGCTTTATTGTTGGCTCTAACGTGATCAATCATGATGTCTCCCCTATGATCCCTAAGCGAGTGGCCCACGGCGGATCCCATTCGCACCGGTAGACGTGGATTCGACGACCAGCGGGCAGGCTATCTCCATCACGTAGAAGACCGCGCAGAATCCCAGGAACGCGAATACAGCGGGAATCCACTGGCCGAGACGCGCCAGTATCACCGCCAACGGCAGTAGTCCAAGAAGCAGAAAGCCCTGCCACACGCCTTCCGGACTCCGAACCTCCGGGAAAACCCGCACGATGAGAGCCGCTGCGGGAAGGATGGCGAGGAATCCACCCGCGCACACCCTGAGTGCCATGGTGGGAATCTTGATGTCGAGGAAACGGAACGAGCCGAAAATGAGCCAATTGAATAATCCGTATGCAAAATCAAAAAGGCAGAAGCAGAACGGGATGACCTCACTGGTGTAGGCGAGGATTTCACCTGCGGCAATGTCCGAAAGGACGTTCCAGTGTTTCGCCAAGCGGCAGAAGAGCAGTGGTACGACGACGCCCATCAGACAGCCACAGCAGAGTCCTATCAAATCCTTCATCATTCATCCCTTCCGGTGGTCTTCAATGCCTTGCCGTTCGCCTTGTATAGGCCAACCTTGCTGCCTTTGATGCGGATCCCATTCGCACCGGTGGACATGGATTCGACGACGATGCGGCCTCCGAGTGCGTTGACGACCTTGACGATGGTGCGGAAGCTCGGATTACCTTCCCTGTTGAGGCTTTTGTAGAGGCTTTCGCGGCCGACGCCGGCCTCTTTGGCGATTTGTCCCATGCCGCGCGCCTTGGCTATGTCTCCTATGGCCGCCTGCATAAGAGATGGATCGCCGGTTTCCGCCGCAGCGTTGAGATACGCAATGGCGTCCTCCTCACTTTCAATGTATTCGCTGGCATCGAATTCGCTGATGTTTACCATTGTCCCTCCCTGACTAGTGATGCGAGCATCTCCTGTGCCTCCTTTATGGACTGTCCTGCCCGGTTTTGTCTCCACCGGCGAGCAGGAGCATGATCCGGTCGCCTTTCTGGGCGAAGTAGACGCGGTAGCCGGGACCGAAGAAGAAATGCAGTTCATTGATGCCCTTACCTCATACCAATCATTGTATCCTATAAGATACAGCAATACAAATGCTGTCCTTAAAACCAGCAGCACTCTGCAATGTGTTTTGGGTTATGGCCTCTATCGTATTAGACGAAAAAACAGGGCCGATTTGGATTTCTCGGCCCTGTCTTCTTTTCGGTTTTTGGACGATGTCACTCGCCCGGCTGGTTTTGCCCGGACTGTGCCGGAGCCTGTTGCGCTGCTTGCGCCTGCTGGTTGGCGAGCATCTGCTGCTGGATGAGCACGCTGTTGGTCTGCGCGGTGTACTGCTTCTCGGCCATGTGCATGCTTTCCTCATGACGCAGCTGGTCAGCGTCCGTGAACACGCGGGTCTGGATCTCCTGGGCGAGGCTCATGAGCTTGTCCTTCTCGAGGATGCTCACGGTGATGGCGTTCGCCCCGCCGGACGGATCATGGAAGGTCAGGGTGGCGCTCATCACGTTCGCGAAGTTCGCGACGGCGACAAGCAGGCACACGATGGCGACCAGGGCGTTGGAGTTGAACATGCCGAAGCCGACAAGCAGGAAGACCAGTCCCCACACGAGGCTGCCAAGGTTGAATCTCGTGTTCGTATCGACGCTGGCGATGTTGCGCAGCGGGATGGTCTTGGTGGCCGCGCCCAACGGGATCAGCCCGAACAGGGTGTTCGGCGCCTTGTACTGCACGCGGGTGCTGGACGCGGCGATCGAGGTTTTGAGCCAGAAGATGATTACGCTCGGGCTGAACCGGTCTCCGACGATGTTCTTCTCGCCGGGCGCGTAAGTGAATTCGGTCATGGTCTGTGCGGTTTCGGCCATGTTCTTCTCCTTTGCTTTTCATTGTGTTTTTTCTTGCCCTCTCTCGTGTGATGTCGGAGGGAGGGAACAGTTTGATGGGTTCCGCCGTGCGGTCCTATTGGCGGATGGTGGCGGTGGATCTAAGTTTCTCGAAATCCCGCCGGCTCATGTGTCGTTTCGCCCGGGCCCAGAATTCCCTGAGTTCCCTGCCATCGCACGCCGCAGGCCGGTTTCCGCTTGCTTCATTCGCTTTCACGCTTCAAGTCCTGGATCGTCCGGTCCGCCCGCCGCCGCGTCTTGGTCGATGGCCGGGTCCGGCAGCGGAACATTCGATTGGATGCTTGGGAATTCCAGAAGTTCCCGCTTCGGAACGGGAGTCTCCTCCGAATCGACGCCGAGCCGGTAGATTCGTTCGAATCTCTTGCCCAGATAGGTGCCGTCCGTCGTTTCCTCCAAAACGGTGCAGTGCAGTAGGTCCGGGAGGAACACCTCGCTTTCGTTGGGCACGTCTCCCCTGCTGCCGACCATCGGCACTCCCTGGGAGGCGCCCTCGATGACGAGGAGGATTCCCCCGCCCCCGAGCCAATGCGGGGTGGTGACCGTCGTGGACAGGCCCGGTCCCATGGTCACGTGGTCTCCCACGTTGAAATCCATCAGGGCGAGATAGTCGTTCGTTTCCGGGGTGTCATGGCCCTTGCAGCTTCCCGTGGCGAGCGTACGCAATAGTCTCAACCGTTGGTCGATCTGCCGTACCTGATGCTGCCGGTATGCCTCCTCGGCGGCTTTCCTGCCCCATGGGGTGGGTGGCAGCATGCCTTTGGGATTGTCTTGCGGAACGAGACGCATGTATGACATCCCATCGGTCACTCCGGCTTGTTTCCTGACGTTTTCCCTGTACTCCGGATCGGTGTCCAGGGATTGTTCGACCAGGTCGAGTATCAGTTCCAGGGAGTTGGTGGAGGTTGCTTTGTCGGCGATGATGTTGACGTCCTCGAACAGCCGTTCCGTGAGACGGTTCAGATCGTATCTGTCACGCGACATCGACGTTCGTTCGTCTTCGATTTCCGTATGCAGCCGGTTATGCCTGCGCATCTTCGTGAAGGACCATGGATGTTCCGGCGTCTCCGACCGCATTTCCTCTTCCAGGTCCTTGATCGTCCGGTCTTGTTCGGCCAGACGGTCGGATAAGTCTTTGATGGTTTCTATCCGTGATCGGATTTCCTCGGCTTCGGCCATTTTGGATGGAAATACCTTTCTGTTCGTTCCATCGGTTCACGTGCGGGCATGCCGATATCGGAAAAGGACCGGAAGGGATTGGTTCCCTTTTCCGGTCCTTCTTCTCTGGATGTCGCCCGGGCGGACGTCACATGCACAGTCCCGACATGCCTGTGCCACCGTTGCACGGATCGACGCATGGATCGGGCATCGGAACATCGGTCGTCTCCACTGTCGCGGGGAAAGAGTCCGACCCGGATGGGCCGGATTCCACGGCCGCGCGCACGACCTGGGGTTCCTGCGACTCGTCGGAGTGGAACGAGGCTTCGGCGAGATCGGCCTGTCCGTCCTCTTCGTCCGGCGTCGGGCCCTTTCCGTGTTTGATTTCCAGGTTCATTTTTGCGATCTGGTCGGTGAGGTCGTCGTACTCCTTCTGGCCTTCCCATGGCTGGTTCAACGCGTTCCACGCGCTTTCCAGGCTGGCTTTCGCATTGCCGAGTTTGACGCCGAGGCTTTGCGCGGTGTTGGTGTTGTTGGAGATGATTCGGTCGAGCTGTCTGATAACGCTGTCGGCGCTGTTGTTGATGTCCGGCGCGCTGGTGCCGGCCCAATGCTCATGCTCGCCTTTCAATCCCACGAACGGGCGGAACACGTTGAGGCCGTTGACGGCCATGTTCCGTGAAGCGACCATGACGGTCAGACCGCAGTATTCGCCCCCTTCCCGCGTTTCGCCGCGGTCGAGCCCGCGCACGATGCCGACGAGGTCGTGGATGGCCTGTCTGCGGTCCGCGATCGGGCCGTTGCCAAGATCGAGGCCGCATATTCCCCGGGTGAGATGCTGGCCGCGGATCTCGACGGCTTCGCGGAATTTCGGCTCGTCGTCCAACGCCTCGTCGTGGAGTCTTTCGAGATTGTCCACGGTCGGCTGCAGTTGCATGTCGATCTTGAACCGGATCGATCTCTGCTGGTCGGCGTGGGCGCGTTTGAGCAGTTTCATCTGGGTGAGCTGGTTCTCGAGTTCCATACGTTTGGCGATGTTCGGGTCTCCTGTGGCGATGGCCTTCATGTCTGCGAGGCTGAGCACCGTGGCGTCCACGTCGGACGCTTCGCGTGACGGTGAGCCGGAGCTCATGATCTGGCTGATGAACCGGGCCTTGCGCTCGACCGTCTGGAACATGTAGCTGTCGAATGTGCCGACGGTGACGTACCGGTAGTCCTGCACGTTGTCGAACATGTTGCCCTGCCGGCGGACTCGGCCCTGGCGTTGTTCGATTTCGGCGGGCTTCCAAGGGCAGTCGAGGTCGTGGATGGCGAAGAGCCTGTCCTGCACGTTCGTACCGGTGCCCAGGGTGCCGGTCGAACCGATGAGCACGCGCACCTCGCCTTTGCGGACTTTTTCGAACAGGGCCTGTTTCTTCTGTGGATCCTTTTCCTGCGCGGCGAACATGATCTCGTCTTCCGGAATTCCCAGGTCGACGAGCCGTCGTTTCAGATCGGATTGGATGTTCCACTTGCCGGACGCCGTGGTCGACGAGTCGCAGAACACGAGCTGTGTGGCCTTCTCCTCGGCATGCTCCCGCCAGATCTCGTGGATCTTCTCGGCGCAGACCTGCACCTTGCCGCCTTCCATGGGCTGGATGTCCGGATCGGACACGTCAAGCAGTTTCGGATCGAGACTGACTTTCCTGCCGTCGTTCGTGATGTTGAGCATGTTATCGTCCGACGGGTCAACGGCTCCGTCGCGCACCAGTTCGGCCCGTTCCACCAGCGCGTCGACGGCCTGTTTCTGCGCTTCGGTGGCTTCGACCGCGACGGACACCACCTCGCAGTCCGGCACGTCGAGGTCGAGCTGGTCGGCGGTCAGCAGGTCCGCGTAGTCGTGGAACGTGCTCATCAGCTCGGGAAGGTTATGGAATTTCGCGAACCGTTGCTTGATCTGGTATCCGCTGCCTTCCGGCTTGACTTCGACGCTTTCAACGATGCTGCCGTACGTGTTGGCCCAGCTGGTGAACGCCTCCACGCCCTGCGCCTTGAGCAGGTCGGGAGCGAGGTAGCGTTGCATGTTGTACAACTCGGCCATGGAATTGGATACCGGCGTGCCGGTCGCGAACACGATGTTGCTTCCATGTCCTGCCTCGCGCAGGTACTCGCACTTGTCAAACAGGTCCTCGCATTTCTGCGCGGCCGCGACGTCCACGCCGGGCACGCTGATCGTGGTGGCGATGGCGAGGTTCTTGTATTGGTGGGCTTCGTCGACGAACAGCATGTCCACGCCGAGGTCCTCGAAGTCGATCCACTCCTTGCTTTCCCCGCTGTCGCGCAGCGCCTGGAGTTTGCCGTCGACGCGCATGCGGTCCTTCTCGGCCTGTTTGACGGTTTTGCCGAGGTTCTTCTCCATTTTGCCGATCTCGTCCTTCAGCTTCTTCGCGGAGAAGTCGTTGCCGTCCGACTTCGCGGTCTCGATGCTGTCGAGCATCTCCGCCTTACGCCGTTCGAAATACTTCTCACGGCGTTCGGGACTGACGTGCATGCGTTGGAACGTGTCCTGCCGGACGATGACCGCGTCCCAGTCGCCGGCGGCGACTTTGGCCCAGAAGCGTGCCGCGCCCTTGCCGGTGCCGTCGGCCTCCGTCATGGACAGGATGTTCGCGTCCGGGTAGAGCGTCAGATAGTCCTTCGCCCATTGTTCGGTCAGATGGTTCGGTACGACGATCATCGGCTTGGTGGCCCGGCCGAGTCGTTTCGCCTCGTGGCAGGCGGCCACGCCGGTGAAGGTCTTGCCCGCTCCCACGACGTGCGCGACGAGTGTGCCCTCCTCGGATTGCAGGATCCTCGCGACGGCCTTGCGCTGGTGAGGATACAGGTCGATGTCGGCGCTGATGCCGGGGAATGTGAGATAGGAGCCGTCGTATTCGCGCGGGTGGATGCGGTTGAACCGTTCGTTGTACACGTTCTCCAGCATGCGGGTGCGGTCCGGGTCGGTCCACACCCATTCCGCGAACGCCTGTTCGACGGTGTGGCGCTTCTGGTACAGCAGCGCGGTGGCCTGCGGGTCGCGGATCCTTCTCTTCCCGGTCGGGTCGTTCGGGTCGGGTTTGGTGAGGTTGCTGGTGGTCGCGTTGAGCGCTCCGGACACGACCTCGAACGGGTTGCGTCCCGCTCCGGTGCCCAGACCGTATTTCCGGATGGTTTCCTCGTCGAGTTTCGATCCGAGCGACGCGTTGACCTGCCAGTTGCCGGTCGTCTCGTCATGGCTGACCGTAAGGCTCCGCATGCCGCCGTCGGTGATGTTGGGCTGTTGGCCGAGGTCGAATGTGTCGATCATGAAGTCGCGGATCACTCCGGTCGGGATCCACGCCGAGCCGAGTTTCGCGGTGATGTCGTCGTGGGTGAGTCGCGCGGGCAGCGATCGCGCGAGTCGTTCGCGCAGGGATTGCAGGCTCTTGAGACAGTCCGTGTCCGCAGGTTCGGCCGGATGGGAGTCCATCCATGCGTTCCGGCGGCTTCTCCACTGTTCCAGGCCTTCCATGTCGACCATCTCGTCCAATGGTTTGAACGTCTTCTGGTCCCATGAATTGTAGCGTCCGTACCGTTTCTCGATGGTCGGATGGTTCAACCGGTCCACGTCCATCGCGTACAGGTATTCGCAGGTTTCCGGATGGGCGCGCAGCTCCTTGGCCAAGGCGAGGAAATCGCACTTGGTTTCCTTGTAGTAGCCGTGATCCTCCACCTCCCACAGGCTTGGATCGGTGATTTTTCTCAACGCGTCGCATGCCGGACCTCGTTTGAAGCTGCCGGCGTTGAGGATCGTGGCGATGACCTTGTCGTCGATGGCCTCGGGATCGGCCGAAACGGCCTTGTACAGCATGCGCATGGCACTGTTGGACGCTCCTTCGTCATCGCTTGACCAGCCGTTGTCGAAGACCGTGTCGAACAGGTCGTTGCCCGTGGGTTGTTGCGCGTTCCAGTTTTTCCCGAGCAGTTCCACGCCGGGCTTGCAGCCATCCAGGAACATGGCGGCGAAGGCCCTCTGCTGGCCGTGTCCGTGTTCCTTGAGCACGTTGGAGAACCAGGGGGCTTCGACCACGGACTTGTTCGCGTGGATCGGGTCGGTGGCGCTCTGCCATGCCCCGGTTCGGATGAGTTCCGTCCGGCATCGTTCGACGGACACGGGCGGTGCCACGTCCTCGAGCCCGTTGTCGGCGAGCCATTCCCTCACGCGCGCATGTTCGGGCTGGTCGACCAGGTCCCGGAGCAGTCCGTCGACGTGGTCGAGTTTTCCTCCCACGTCGCCGGACAGGTATTCGTCCGCGGGCAGCGGCATCCCGGTGTCCGGATCCATAACGATGAGGTCGCCGAGTTTTTCAATGGTTTCGATGTCGTCCCGGGTGTCGAGCAGTCGTCCGATGAGGTCGAGATCCACATGTCCCACACGGTCGAGGCTGACGGCCATCGCGTCGACGGGTTCATCCACGTGTTCGGGCATCGGAGGCACCGGCGTGACGCCCCTCTTGGAAAGCATGTCTCCTTTGGCTTCGAACCCGTTGGGGCCGATCTTCTCCAAACTGTAGAGCTGGTTGAGGCTCGGATCGGAGTTGTTCGGGTCGAACACGCGCAGGTTCTCTTTGGAATTGAGCCTGCCGTAGGATGCGACGAACCGGTCGTACTCCCCATCGAGGTCCCTGATGCCTTGGTCCACGGCGGTGTCGGCGGCGTCCGGGTCTCGTTCGATGGCGAGCAGGCGTTCCGTCCGGTCGCGTAGGCGCAGCATGGCGGCCATGCGCGCGTCCCCGCCCTTTTTGACGCGGGAGTGCGCGGGAACGAGCTGTCCGTCCATGTCGCCGTACCAGATGTGGTCGTTGCCGTCGACCGTGTACCGCATGGCCTTTTGCACGGTCCTGTCGGGAGCGACGATCGGCTCGTTGGCGCGTTCGCCGAGTCCGTCGTGCAGGTCGATGCCGTACTCTTCGAGCTGGCTGGTGAGGATGCGTTCGACCTGTCCGCCCAATCGGCCGATGTCGCTGGTTCCGGTGACGTCGATCTGCGGGCCGAATGGTCCCGAGCCGATGGTCATGGTTCCGGCGACGAGTTCGGGATGGTCGACGAACAGTCTGTTGGCGGTGACGCCGTCCCGGAATTCGGTGGTGTCCTCCCATTCGGCGGCCGTGTCGGCCAACGGCTCGTCGCGTTTGCGCAGGATCAGGATGTCGGAGACCACTTCGGTGCCGGCCTGTCTGCCGAACGTCTCCCTGGGCAGGCGGCATGCGGCGACGAGTTCGGCCCTGCGGGCGAGTTCGCGGCGCATGTTCGACGTGTTCTTGTCGAGCGTGTACCGGCTGGTGAGCACGGCGACGAGGCCGCCGGGGCGGACCGTGTCGAGACTGTGCCGGATGAACCAGTCGTGGATGACGGTACCGTCGATCCTGATCGCGTCGCTGTATGGCACGTTGCCTATCGCGAGGTCGAACGCGTCCGTGGGCAGGCCGGTCCGTTCCATCCTGTTGTTGATGATGTCGTCGTCCGGGCACAGGTAGCGTGCGATGCCGGCGCTGATCGGGTCGGCTTCGATGCCGGTGAACGCGTAGGAGGATCCGGCCGGAGTGCTGCGGATGAAGTTGCCGGTTCCGCAGCCGGGTTCCAGCACCATGTCCGGGTGCTTCGGATCCCGGCCGAAACCGGCCTTGCCGAGCGCCTGCCACATCGCGTCCACGACGGGCCGCGGCGTGTAGAAGGCGGTGAGCGTGCTGCTGCGCGCGTCCGCGTATTCGGCGTCGGTGAGCAGTTCGCGCAGACGCGTGTTGATCCCACTCCATGCCGGATCGGCTCCATCCTCCTCGAACGCCTTCTGGGCGCCGCCCCATCCCGCGTACGCGGCGAGGGCGCGGATGTCGTCCTCGGTGGGTTCGCGGCCGCTGTCGTCGAGGTCGCGCAGCACCTCGATGGCGCGCACGTTCGCACGCGCCCGTTCGAGGCTGGATCCCGTGGCCTGCAGGTCCGGGTCGAGCAGACCGCGGTCGATGTGGGTCAGAGGGCTTCGATCACGTTCCTGATGGCGATCTCCTCGGCCTGATGCTCCGCCATCTTGAGTCCCTTGAACCACGAATCCCAGTTGCCCGGCTGCTTGAGGTGCTGGTGCGTCTTGTCCCAATGGTTGACGTACTCGGTGATCGTCCGGCCGTAGTCCTTCTGGACCTGGTCCATGTAGGCGTCCAACGCCGGCATCCCCTGCCTCTTGAGTTCCTTGAGCTGTTCCGGCAGATGCTCCGCCATGAACAGGTACCTCATCTTCTTGATTCCCTGGTACGGGCAGTACGTGACCGTCATTCCGGATCGTCTCCTTCCTCGCATCGTTTTCTTCCGTTTCATGGGAAGAGCCCGAATTAGACACCGTGCCTAATTTCGTTTGGCTATAATTTTCCCCCCGATTCTGCCGGGAGTCAAGTCCGGACGGCATGTCGTCGAAATCGAAGGCGAGTTGTTCCGCTTCGATGGTGGCCGCGACCACCGGTTCCGGAGCTTCCGCGACGTTCTCCGACGCCAGCCCGTCGCCGCTGTCGGGCAGGTCTCTCCCCTCCCCGGCTTCGGATTGTGTCCCCGCTTCGGCCGCGGGGGCGTCCGCGCCGGATACGATGGCATCGTCCTGTACTGGCGTGGAGAATCTGCGTCCGTCGTAGACCATGTCGTAGATGAGGTCCTTGAAACGGTCGTCGTCCATAAGACGTCCGATTCGCGGATGGTCGGCGACGGCGGATCCGAGGCCCTTTTCGAAATCACGGCTGCCGATGGCAGTCGATCTGTCTGCCTCGCGGATGATGGACCTCAGATGCCGGTCCGCGGCCATATGGTCGGCGATGGCGTCCACCGTGGCGTACGATCCGGCGCCGGCGCCGAGCATATCCTCGATGTCGTGGCGCATGCGCGTGCTTTTCGTGCCCAAAAGGTCCGGGTCGAGGCCCGTATGGTGGAGCCATGCGTCGTAGACCGTCCCGTATCCGCAGTCGAGCCGCTTGGACAGTTCCTCGAACACGCGTTCGCGCACGATGGAGTCCACCGCTCCGGTGACCGCGTAGAAATCGTGGCCGTCTCCCATGGGGAACGATTCGACGGCCTCGCGGAACGTAGTCCGCGGGTCGATGCGGCCGCCTTCCGGATCGTCCGGGAATTCGTGGGAGTACCAGTCCCGGATGCCGGATTCGAGACCATCCACGCCGTTCCAGTCGAATGGTTCCGCCGGCGTATCCGTGGATGATGCGGCGGCCGTCTCCGGCTCCTCGGTCATGTCCGCGGCATGTTCCGTCCGGTCGGCCATGGCCATGACCTCTTCGGCCGTCACCTGGTGGTTTCCGTCTTTCGTGACCATGGTGACGGGCAGTACGTCCAGCAGTCTGTCGATGTTCTCGCGGCGTCGTTCCTGGTCTTGTCCGGCTGCCCGTTCCGGCCGTCCTCCACTGGTTCCTCCGGCGTCGAGGATGTCCGAGACCTGTCGGGCGGCGTCGTCGGACAGCAGTTCCACCGTTC
>ERZ1026882.640-NODE-640-length-17570-cov-5.751699_pt1 | contig 17570 bp, 7 predicted proteins | sample MGYA00380171_ERZ1026882 | MGnify/ENA primary metagenome ERZ1026882 (study PRJEB33269, sample SAMEA4719807) | human gut metagenome | biome: human-associated habitat; feature: organic feature; material: feces | place: Cameroon | collected 2013-10 ...
CTTAGCCTTGACATGTGAGGAAGTAAACAAAGCCTGGTCCAAACATTCCCAAGCGGCTAGGTTCTTTTGTTCTTCCATATTAATCTTACGTTTTTAGTTATAGAATCAATTGCTGCTGCAAAGGAACAAAATAAAACGAAAACCTATACTCCAAAGCGTAAAAAAGGCGAGCCAAATGGTAAATTCGGCTCGCCTAAAACGTATAAATATAGTATTCGTTTCGTAAAAGTCACTCATTATCAGTTCATTTCTTTCGATTGCGATATTCCTGAGGTGAACACTGATAATAACTATTAAACACCCTGCGGAAAGTAGATAGGGAGTTGAAACCCGACTGGTCTGCTATCAGAGAAATCGGCAAATTGGTGTTTGACAAGAGGCGTTCCGCATGTTTCACACGGAGCTGGTTGACATAATCATAGAATGTATAACCATTCTCTTGGTTGAAGAAACGACTGAGATAAGTTCGGTTGGTTCCCACCTTGCGAGCCACATCCGACAACTTCAGACGAGGATTCAAGAATACCTTTTCCTCATCGAAGAGTTTTCTTACCGACTCGCTCACCTCTGGAGGCAACTGACAACTATGCAAGTCCAAGTCTGCCTCTTCCTCCTCTTCGTTCTCCGTATCGTTCAACTCATCGATGACCGACTCATGCCGATAGACGAAATATGAAACAACCATCCACATCACGAGTGAGGTAACGAGATAAGCCTTGTCGGTGATGGTATCGTCATAGTAGCTGCAGAATGTCCAGATGAGCAAGATGCCCCAAAAAGTGACAAGGATGCCTCGCAACCAGTTGAGGTTGATATTCTCCTGGTAAGAGAATCGCTCCTTCAACTGGCGATGATATTGAGAGATGAAGAAGAAGGTAAGCACGAGCGTAGCCGTACCATAGATGCCACCCCACCCTATCAGCATATCATACCAAATGGATTTGTCCGTGCAGAAGAACAGAATCGGCAATGCCACGAAAGGCAACTCATGCAATCCCAACTTCTTGAAGGAGAACCATCCCGGCTTGCACAATTCCATCAGTACAAAGACATAAAATGGAATGATGACCATATCAACGCTCGTCATCAAGTGCCAACCTAGGTGAAGTTGACCGTCATAAGCGAAGAAGAAGAGGTCTTTGAAGCACTCCATGTCTTGCAACAACATAATCCACATAATCAATTGGGTCAAGGTATCCCTGCCCTTGCGCCAGAACATCCATACCATCATGGAATAGAACATGACGCACATCCCATAAATAAAATAGTCTAAAGAGTCAGTCAACATATCAGTGTTTGTATTTCCGTTAATTCATCATTTACTTTCATTTGCTGGGCGTTCTCCCATCCAAAACTCCAAGTTTCCTCCTTTGAGGATATCATCATGCGATAGTTGATAGCCCGACATCGGCTTGCCATTCAGGAGCGTCTTTTGGATATAGAAAGCCTTGTCGCCCACGCCATGTGCCTGGATTTCGAACTTCTTGCCATTCTCCAAATTGAAGGTCACCTTGTCAAAACTTGGTGTGCCGATATAATAATAAGGAGTACTTGGGCATACCGGATAGAAACCGATAGCTGAGAACACATACCATGCCGACATCTGACCAGCATCATCATTGCCAGACAAGCCACCAGGGGTATCGTTGTACTCCGTGTTCAAGATATGGTGGATGCGCTGTTGCGTCTTCCAAGGAGCGCCTGCAGCATCATAGAGATAAGCTACTTGATGGCAAGGCTCGTTGCCATGCCAATAGAGGCCTTCGTCAAACATTTTGTCCAATCGAGAGACAACTGCCGACATCGTGTCTGATTGAGAAATGCCTTGCACATTGCGATTCAAGCGTTTAGCTGCCTTATCCACACTCTTGTTGATAACGTTGAAAAGCCCTTGGATGTTCTGAGGCACATACCAAGTGTAATGGCAAGTAGCACCTTCGGTGATATAACTCTTGCGATGCACCAAGTCGGTATTGCCTTCCCATTTTCCGTTCTGATGGCGACCATCCGCCCATCCAGTCTTAGGATTGATGACATTTCGCCAGTTCTCAGAACGACGCATCAATTCTGCATAATCTGCCTTCAGAGACTGCCGAGTGCAAGGGCCATCTTTTGCCTCAGCGGAACAAGACTCTGCCAAAGCCTTCGCCAACTGCGCCACAGCGAAGTCATCAAAGGCATATTCCAAGGTGCGCGAAGTCTGTTCGTTGGTATGGAAAGCCTCCTTCACACTATCCTCCATCGGGATATAACCATATTTGAGATAGGAGTTCAAGGCACGTCTTCCCATTCCGTTCTTATATTCCTCAAAGGTCTTCGGACTCTCGAAAGCATTCTTTCTCATTCCCTCGTATGCCGTTTTGGCATCAAAGCTACGGATGCCCTTGACATAAGCATCTGCCAAGGCAACACCCGAATGGTCGCCTATCATCGCAGCCGTATAACTATTCCAACAAGGGAAGATTGGCATCCAACCGCCCTCCTTGTACATATTGACCAGCGACTGCATCATATCGCCAGAGAGCGTCGGGGTGATGATATTGTAGAGAGGAAGCTCGGCACGATAAATATCCCACATGGAGAAGTCGCCATAGATGGTAGGTATCGTTGCTATAGAATCAACGCAAGCGGTGTCAACATATAGGACATCTGCAATATCTGCGCTATCATCTAAAGCAGAACTATCAGAAGAATCAAGTATTTCTACCTTTCCTGTGGAGAAAGTCGGATAACTTCCATAGACATCTGACATTTCATGAGGCAAGAATGATGCACGATACAAAGCGCCATAGAACTGATTGACCTTTGCCACGTCCTTGCTTTCCACATCTATTGCATGCAATCTATCACACCAAATAGTCTCTGCTGTAAGTATAAAATCATCAAAGCCAAAACCTCCCGCAGTCTCACCAACGAGATTATCACAAGCGTTTTTCTTTGAAGTAAAAGAGCTTGCCGCCCGAATTTCTATAGGTTTTCCAGCCTTTCCTTTAAAAGTAAGCCAAGCACCACTTCGACTTCCCTTTGCAGATAGTCCTTGAGGCGTTTTTTCTTCTTTTGAGAAGACTCCAAAATCATCAAAACCACACGGAGTCTCACCATATTGAGGATTTGATATGTCTGAAGAAGGAACATCGAAATTAAGTTCTCCACTATAATCCAGCACGAAATGACCGCTGAACCCAGCAGGCTCACCCCATCCTTGATAAATGCGATGCACTGGATTATAACCATATATAATATGGTGCAAGGTATCTATCTCTATGTATCCCTCCCCCTCATCACTATTAGGGTTGATGACGATATGTACCTCCTCGTCTTGATCAGGAGTAATGCGGAAGATAGCAGAATGACTCAAAGCTGTCATTTCCGTCTTGAGATGCTCATCTCTCAGATGGACTGCATAGTAATGAGGATGCGACACCTCGTCTTCATGCGAAAAACGAGTGGCACGCTCCTCTGGCTGCAAACGGAGTTTTCCACCAAGGGTAGCGATTGTGAATGAGCCATAATCTTGGGTGCAGCCACCCACTATCCAATGACTGTTGCGAAAACCTTGCAACTCCGTGTCCTTATAATAATAAGGTGCAATACACTTTTTCTCTGTGTCTTGCGTCTGTGGTGTCCAGAAGTTCTGACCATTTGGCACGAGTACGGCAGGCAAAGTCTGACCATGCTCCTCACTTCCCTTGCCAAACTTACCGGCAGTCTTGGTATTCGCCTGAGCAGTGCCGACCATCGTGTTGATGGCATTCAGTTGGCGCACATGTTCCAAATAATGGATGTACTCGTGCATATAATTCTTCAGTGATGCCCACGTATAATAATTTCCCGCCATATCTTCTATGTCATCATTGTAGATATAAGCATTCAGATTCAGTTCCCCAACATTCCGCTCATTACACAAGATTCTCACCAAGACATTACTCTCTGGATATGCACGATCCCATTGTTTTTTCTTATAAAAGACAAGTTGTAAGTTGGCTGCCATCGGCACAACCACATCCATGGCATCAGATTCTTTTTTGTATGAAGCCATCTTTGCATCTGTATCACAGCAGGCATCAGGACGAGCAAAGAACATATTCATCAAAGAATAAAGGCGATATAAACTGGTATCATGCCCGAATCGCAAAGTGGCAGATGGTCTATCTGAAGCCAATGCCTTGTCGGCCTCAGCTTCAACATTTTCCCAAAGAGAGATAGCAGAGCGAGCCGGGATTCGCTCATTCGTAGGATATTCACCATTGCAAATCGTCATGCGAAGATTGTTAGCATCATAAAACGCCTTGAACTCCTCGTCTGTGAAGAGTCCATACAATCCCTTCTCTATCTGGCGAGGATAAGACTTGAAATTCAAGCCCACGTCTTGGATAGAGGAAGCGATGGTATGAATCTCGCTCATCAACTTCATCGGATCATCCACCTTCGTAATGTCCTTGAAGAGTTGGTGCAAGAATCTATCAGGCGATACCTTTGCCACGATATGGGTACGATTTTCCAAGGCTTTGACCTCTGGAGAGGTATAGGCTATCCAAGCCATATCGGCAGAATCCGTCTTCACATCCATATCGAGCGATGGCTGGAGTTGGCGCAATTCATCCGTAAAAGCCAGCATACTTTTAGCACAGCGATCGACCACACTCGAACGAGCTTGCACATGATTGCCCTTGGCAAAGATCTGAGGGAAATTGCGAACCATACGATCGGCAATGCCACGATGCTGCTTTTCACCCAGCTTTGTCAACTTACCACCATTGCCCTTGGCATTCTCCCACACCTGAGTCAGCCATCCCTTCACTTTCTTGCCCAAAGGAGTCAAGTTGGATTCATCATCAAAATGCTGGTTTACCCAAATATAACGACTATCACTTGGTAACCAACGAGAGCCGTGCCTGCCGTAATGACTGATGTAAAAAGGGGTATAACCTTCAGGAGCCTTTACAGAAACAGGCTTCTTGGGAGCAGGATAAGCATAATATACGCCACCCATCTGCTGACGAGTTTGGGCTTGCGCCAAAAGGGCGCAAACTATTAACAATATCATTAAGAATGATTTCCTCATATCTTATGTCTTTAGTTATTTACTAATTTCCAGTCTATTCCCAATGGATTGTTCTCCATCTTCAAGACCCATGGCAATTCTCTATTGGTAGCGATTTGCATCAAGGTGCCATCCACATCGGCTTTCACCGTGATGCTGCTTGCATCTTGTGCAATCTGTCGCCAAGTGATTCCATTATATATGAAAACGCCACTTTGCCTTAATTGTTGCATTGCCTTTCGAGATACAAACAAGAAGGTACCCTTGGCATCATAGATGTTCTTGCCTTTCTGAGGACTATCCCAACAGAATCCGTCAGCCTCATCGACTAACTTTTGAGGAACCAGATAGATCGACTCATTGCACCGCAAGATCAATGTATCAGCAAGTGTCGTAGAATCGATTGCTACCTCCCAATTACGATATTGGCGATTGAGAATGAAATTGGCTTTGCCTATTGAACGATGAAGAGTGTAGGTTGAAGACTCATCAATCGCCGAACAAGATGTAAGAAAATTCAATTGTCTTACCAACTCAATATTATCGACATTCAACTTATGCACAACGTGTCCAGTTGGCGATGGAGCCACCTTTCTGCAATCTGGCAATACAAGTGTACCGCCTTTCAACAACTGCCGATGAGTGAGCGACGTACCTCTCAATATAGCTTCATCGTACTGACTTTTCACATTCCATTCATTCCCCTTGGCGACAACCTTCAAGTCCTTGCCATTCGGAAGATGGATGGTATAGGCAGGGATCATCGGCGAACCGACAAGATAGAGATTCTGACCAGCCACTGGATAGATGCCCATCATGTTGAAGACAAGCCAAGAAGACATGGCACCGCTATCGTCATTGCCAGGTAAACCATTTGGGGTATCATCATAATTGTCATGGACAATCTGGTTGATGCGTTCCACGCTCAAGTCGGGACGATCAACCCAATGGTAGAGATAAGGCGTAAGGAAACTCGGTTCGTTGACCACATTATAATGCTTGTTGACAAAGAACGTATCGAGCCTCTTGATGAAAGCATCCTTGCCACCACACGCCTCTATCAATCCAGGCACATCATGCGGAATGCTCAAACTGTACTCTGCCGACAAAGCCTCATAGAAAAAAGTGCTCCACCAAGGCAGATACCACGGAGCCACCTTGGTATCAGGGCGATAAGGTATCTGTGGATGATATACCTTCGACTTTCCCCAAGGCACAGAGTCTAGCCATCGCCCAGCTGCATCACGAGGCATGATGAAGCCTCTCATCCCCTGCCACTCGTAATCACTGCGCCAAAGGTTGCGCCAATTACCAGAGCGTTTCATATATTTCTCGTAGAGGTCAGGATGATGCAAACCTTTCGCCACTTGTGCGATACACCAATCATCATAGCTGTACTCCACCGTTCGATTGCCAGCTCGATCGATGCTGTATGGGATATAACCTAAGGAATTATATTCTTTCAAACCGCCTCTGCCGTGCTTCTCGGCTGCCAAGCTTTCACGAAGAGCAGAATCGAGAAGCGAATCGCTATCCACATCCATCGGTGGAACCTCTGCATCTTTTACCATCGCTTGCAAGGCGAGTTCGTAATTGATTCCCTCCATTCCCTTGGCGAAAGCATCCGCAATGACGATTTCCGCATTGCTTCCACCTTGGGTTCGCCCATTCCAGTTGCCACTTCTGGCATCCGGCATATAACCATCGTGCTCGTAGATGTTCAAGAGTGAATTGACCATGTCACGCTGACGGTCTTCATCTATCAAAGTGAGCAATGGCATAGACGTGCGATAAGTATCCCAAATGGCATAATAGTCATCATAATAGGGTGTGGCAGAGAAATGCGGATTTTCTCCCGACTTATCCACAGGCATCAGCATCGTATGGTAGATACCTGTATAGAACATACGTTTCTGCTTGTCTGTGCCTTCTATCTCTATCTTGCCTAGTTTCTCATTCCAAGCCGTTCTTAGGGCTGAGACTTGTGCATAGAAGCCATACTTGCTTTGGCGGCAACTCATTTCAGCTTTCTCCAAACTAACGTGTGAGATGCCTATTTTGACATTTGCCCTCAATATTGCCTTTTGCTTAGTCTTTGCAGTAGAAAAATGGGCGATGGCATAGAGGTCGTCATGGATGTTGACATGAGTAAAAGGCACGTCGCTCTGGAGATAAAAATAGACAGTGTAAGGACCACCATTGTTCCATCCTCCCCTCACGGTACTCCATCCTCTGAGGGCATGAGCATCCACTTGCTCTATATGGGAATCAACATATTGCTGAGTCTCTCGCTTATCGGGAATCGTATCCATGCCCAAGAAGGAAGCGGCATCTATTAGCAAAGAAGGCTTTTTGTGATGATACGAGAAGCGATAATAGGCACAACGTTCTGCTGTAGTCACTTCCGTCTGGATGCCATTCTCATAAATACAAGAATAATAGCCCAGCGAAATATGCTCGACTGCACGCTCTTGGGCATAGCAAGGTATAGTTTCCACTTTTCCATCTGCCAAAAGAACTTTGGTTGTTGACCTTACGATACCATTTGCAGAGGCATTCACTGCAACATTCTTCATAGCGGTACCCTTGATGTTTTTTGCATCAAAAGGTTGTATCAGGATATTACCATACTTCTGTCCACCTCCCGTACCGCTCACATGCATCTGCGAGAAACCTTTGATGGGTTCTGGCATCGGAGCCCATCCTGCATTAGGCATCGACACACCATCCGGTCCTGGCTTCACCATTCCGTATGGCATGGAAGGTCCAGGGAAAGTTCGTCCCAATCCCTCACTTCCAATACGTGGATCGACATACTGGGTATAGTCCTTCGCCACTGCCCACATGGAGCAAAGACAACAGGCGATCATGAAGATTACCTTTTTCATCATTCTACTTCTCTAATTAATGCTTCGTTAAACTGCCCCCAAACTTTAAGAGTTAAACAAGTCATCCAAAACAACCCTATCTGTTACTTCTGACGAGTGAGCGTTCTCTTTCAGTCCGTATGTCGTTATCATAACCAGTTGAACAGCCTCCTTAATCTTGGTCTCATCAGCAAAATCCGTCATACGATTGCGCAGCCGCTCTTCCTCCTTGGCATCTATCGCATACGCACCTTTACTATATTTGATTTCACACAAACTGATGATTTGGTCGGCACGTTCGATTATCAAATCTACTTGGGCGGCAGGCACACTCTCCTTACTCCTCCAAGAATAATACTCGGTTCTGATACGCTGAATGCCCAAAGCTTCCTTGATTTGTGGGATATGCGCCATACAAAGTCGCTCAAATGCCAACCCATACCAAGTATTTTGCTTCGGTGAGTTGATTGAGTTTTCCCACAAATGCTCATCCGTGGAATGCTTACGGCAAAAGTCATGATAGAATTGGATGTAAAAGTCTGTGAGTTGGTAGATGCCATTGTTACTGTTGATCTTTCTCTCCCTCACATTATACTTACGGATAAAGTCGCAGTTCTCCAGATTCTCCAAGAGTTTAGACAAGTGTCCACCAGTTTCTTTCTTCAACTTCTCACTGATTTCCTTTCGTGTCAGTCCTTTCTTGTTGGCAGCCAGCAACTGGATGATATCGACGTATGCTTGTGGACTCTTGAAAAGTGCTTTGAATAAACGGTCAAATTCCTTTTTCATTTCAGCATCTCGCCCAAAGAACAAACGGTCAATATTGGTTGGAAGACTCTGCTGATGATCCAACAAACTCAAATAATAAGGGATTCCACCCAGCACCATATAGGTTTGGGCTACAGTGAGTCGGTTCCACTTAAAGCCATTTACATTGAGATATGTTTCAGTATCACGAAGTGTAAAAGGATGAATATGCATCTCGTGAGTTATACGATTATGCAACCCCCCATGATTGTCGATGATATTATCCACAATCCATGTGGTGGCAGAGCCACAAACAATCAACTTGACATTCTTTTGTCGATTTGCCCATCCATTCCAAAACAAATCCAACGCCTTAACCAGTCCCGAACGTGGTGTGTCAAGACACGGCAGTTCGTCTATAAAAATGATAACGGGACTATTCTTGCTTGCTTTTTTCCTCACCACTTCTTTCAGTGCCTCAAAAGCATCATACCAATTGGACACTCTCTCGCCTTCATAGCCACTCTCTTTGAGCGACAGATTGAAGCTCACCATTTGGTCATCCTTATTACCATCGATGACGCCTGTCATATCAAAGTCTAGCTGTTTTCCGAAGGTTTCCGTCACCAAGAAAGTCTTGCCCACACGTCGCCTACCATAGATGGCTATGAACTCAGAATGGTCGCTATCTATGCATTTCTTGAGCAAGCTCTGTTCTTCATCTCTTCCTATCAACTGTGTCATAAGCATTTACATTCATTAATTGATGGTGCAAATATACGAAAAAAGAAGGAAACGGCAAACGGAAAGTGCGCCAAAATGTGCGATTTTATCACATTTTGGCGCATTATAAGGCCTATAATGCGCCAAAGCAGACGTTTTTCAAATGTTTTGGCGCGGTTAAACACTATTGATGGTGAAATACATCATTCGGTTGTAATTCTTCCGTCACCAATCTCTTCACATCATCCGCTACAATGCCAGGACGATAGTCACTGTCATCTAATACCAACTTGACATTCTTCATCGTGATATTCTTGGCATGACGAAGATACAAGCCATAGGCTGGTAGTTCGCCAAACATAGAGAACTCCGGATATTTGGTTATTTGCTCTGGCACATCTTTTACTCTCCACAACGGGATATAAGCTTGTCCCTTGGTAGCACGACCAGGGCAATTTATTTCAATATTTTCTAGGATAACGCTTCCAACCTTGTTATTAGGAATGCCCGTAATACTACTTGGTATAGGATTATGGATAGCATCAATGTCGGGGCCTCGCAAGTCGTAAGCCTCATCAGGCTTTCCAAAAGGTACTTGGCAATAGAGATTGCGAATCACCACATGGTCAATGCTTCCTTTCTGCTTTCCTGCTCGTTGTCCCAATCTCACGAAGATGGCATTGCCTGTATTCACGGCATGTACATCATGTACAAAGATGCTATCTATCACCGCACCATCCACACTCTCGATGGCAATGGCGGAACGAAAGGTATCCTTCACACGAATATTGCATATCTCTATATTCCTGAAGCCTCCCCAAGATGCCGTACCAAACTTGACCGCACTGGCACTACTGATAATATCGCAGTCATCTATCTTGATATCTCGGTTGGCAGAAGTTGTATGGTACGATTTGAGGCAGATGCCATCGTCGGCAGAATTGATGTTGCAACCAGATATGCGCACATGCTGGCAATCCGTAATATCGATTCCATCATTGTTCCAATAAGCACGATTATGCACTTTCAATCCCATCAAAGCCATATGAGAACATAAATCGAACGACAATCCCCAATTGGCGCTACTGCGATATTCTCCACCCTCTATCCTTACACGATCACAATGAGTAAAAAAGAAAAGTTTCGGTCTCACCACCTCACTTGGGCGTTGACGACGTACATTATAATGCGCATCAACCAATTCACCAGTATGATGCAGACTATCCGCATTTAAGGCAACAGCCAACCCATTGCCGTCTATCACACCTTCATTGATGATACAGACATCCTTGACATTTTGCGCCATCACTAAAGCCATGGACGCATTATCATGCCGGGCATCTTGTCCATGAGCGTTCACATCCGCTTTCATGTATTGGTAAGGATTCGGAGAGCCAAGCAGCACCGCCCCTTTCTCCAGTTTCAAGGTAACACCAGATTTCAAAAAGATGCTACCAGAAAGATAAATGCCAGGAGTCAGCACCAAAGTACCACCCCCTCGCTTAGAAATGCGGTCGATAGCTTGTTGGAGCTGGGTTGTACATATCGTTTTGCCATCGGATAGAATTTTCTGCTTATCTGAGTGTAAGACAAGCGGCTTATTTTTCTGCGCTACAGCATTTATCCATGACACAGAAAACAATTGGAGCATCAATAATACAACAATAATTTTTCTCATCTAATTTATTCTATTCGTTCTTATTTCATTATTTCCTTTCATTTCATCAATCATTCCCACCCCCCTTATGTCGATCAAGGATAAGTTCAGAGCATTTTACTACTCCGAACTTATAATATTTACTCATACCCATAATCTACAACAGGTAACCCTGCTTTTTTTCTTAAAATACTAAAATATTGATTATCAAAAAGTTCTATTTTCAATTCCTTAGAATAAGAATCTCCATCTATTACAATCCCTTCATCAACTGTATATTGAATTGGATATACTCTAGTTTGATTCACCCGTATATTTTTCCCATTAAAATCAAATATATTAGTAGTACTTATAGCATCAACCATACGACCACAATCTATATTTCCCCAATCAAAATAAAGTTGTTTTCCTTTAAATGTAGTTTTAGCAGCATCTGTTACAACATAAGGGAAATCTTTTTCTCTCACTAAACCTCCAACCAACATTTCAGTTTTATTATCATGTAACTGATAAAAACTTTTCAACGAATCACGATAAATATAATCTTTATCAAAACTATCATCTATATCCACTACATTTGGTAAATATTCTTCTCCACTCATTTTATCACATCCCATGAGAGTACTAGCAGATTTACTCTCCTTCAAATATTTACTTAAATCAGGATTTATTGCAATATACATGGTATGCCACTTATTTGGCAATGTTGTTTTACCATAGAAACACCAACGTCGCATACTTGGCTCTACAACATCAGACTTATCAAATAATTCATTTCTATAAAAACTTGTTATAGGAGTCAAACGAGAATAAATGATAGTCGGTTTATTCATTAAAGTCCATACTCCTATAAAATGATTTTTTCCGTCACTAGGATTATAAACAAAAGCTTCATTATCTTCAGATGGTAAGTCTGAATTCATCATAGAATACAGATTAAACGTTATAGAAGGGATTCCTGCTGTCGTTTCAGTCGTCCCTGTACCTGTAAACTGGATTTTTCCTGTTGTCGTTAGTTTTACATCAGAATAGTTTACTTCTGAAGTTTTTCCAAAGATCAAACTTAAACCTGCTGATATTGCTTGGACATAACCACCTGCAGGAATACTAGAAATAGCATTCCTTAACATTGCCCCAAATTGCATTTCTTTATTGGAGTTAGAAATATTTGTTGTATTTTTCTGTGCCTTAGACATACAGTCATCAATCATAGATTTAGCACCATTACCAAAAATAGATGCAACTGTTGACAATAATCCTCCACTTGTATTCATTGGGGTTATAGTTCCTACGGTCTTCAAATCAGCATTTCCAATATAATCAAAATAAGTTACTTTCTTATCATAAGCACCTATAGTGAACTCTAAGTTTTGATAATCCGTACAATATGGGGCTTCAAATTCAAAACCATTCCAACCAGGACTCAACCCTTTTGTCGGTTCTCCAGTTAAATTTGAAAATGTTGCCATATTATAAAGGCTTTGTTCATTTGCATCTGCTAAATAGCCAGTTAGGTTCAACAATTGAGTGCAACTTCCATCGGAAGTCTTTATAAACCAGTGAGTACCTTGACTATCTCTGTCCCCTTCATAATAATAAAACACCTTTACATAACCAGTAAATTGATTATAAAAAAGCATATAATTTTGTTTTTCATCTAATCCTATTTGTTTAAATGTATGAAACGACATCACCCAGCCATCCTCTTTTTTGATATCTTTTCTAAAAGAATAATCTAAATTAGAAGATGTGGAAGTCACCCAAGGAGCTGTCACAGTTTTATCGATCCCGTTAGAACCTATAGAGTTCAACTTAATCGTTTCTACATTTTCCCAATTATCGAGTAGATTAGGATTTGACAATGAATTGTGAGCCATATCTACAGTAGCTCGTGTAGAAAGAGAGTTTTTTTTAAGATCTGCCTCATCTAAATACATAGCCACCTTATCAGAACAAGAGATAAATAATACAGCCCATAAAAATATAACAAAAAGCTTCATATCATTGTGTTTTAAATAATGAATAGATATATTAAATAGGATATTGAAAAACAGAGATATTAGCACATATTGCTTACCTTAAAAAACATATAATAATAGTTAGGATGCTGTATGATACAGCATCCTAACTTATTATTTAATAACCTGCATTCTGATCCCAATTAGTATTCTGTTCGAGAACATCTTTTGGAATAGGGAAGATACGGCAAGTTTTTTCAAAACGAGCAGTTGGGAAATCCCTCTTGTGAGCACCATACTCATTCTCGAAAGTTCCAAAACGAATCATATCGTTACGACGCCAGTTCTCATCGAAGAACTCACGTCCACGCTCATCAAGCAACTCCTGCAAAGAAGGATTATGACTAAGCTCTGGAGCATGAACATAAGAACGAATCTGATTGAACAAACTCTGAGGAGTATCACCATTGGTAGCGGTAGCTCCACGAGTAATAGCCTCAGCCTTTGTTAAGAGAATATCTGCATATCGGAAGATTGGAAGATCATTACTTTGGTTACGTCCATTACGAAAATCCTCATCAATAACAAACCATTTTACCGATTTATAACCTTGACACCAGCCATGTACATTCTTACCAACATCCAAACTCTCCTTATTCTTATATTCTATTTCCTTACTCAAAACAACATTCTCGCCCTTGTAGGTAAAAGGCGTATTAGTCTTTGCATAAGTAGTAGCGTCATACATATATATCTGTCCAGCCAAGATATTGTCATTACGCTCATCACCAGGTAGAGAGAACAAATCTGACATTTCTGGAGACATAGAGAAATTACCACCTACGGAATTGCTCAGCTGCATTCCATAATAACTGTCAAAGCTACCCTTTGCCTGTCGCCAAGTACGAGGACGACCATATTGCATACCTGTAGCTTCTGTTGTATGATAAGGCATTGCATAGATGAAATCCTTTATCTGAGGGCCGTTATTTGGGAAGAACTTAGAGCGATAGCCATTAGCACCTTCAGAAATGCTAAACTTGCCACTCTGAATAATCTCATCACAATACTTAACACAATCATTCAATTTCTCATTGGTAGCAGTAGCTGCATCATATTTATCTACAGAAGCCGCCGTATAGACAGCCCAATTTATATACAACTTTACCAATAGAGCCTCAGCCATCCACTTGTTTGGCTTTCCATAAGTAGTTTCATCATTGGCTTCTGAAAGATATGGAATAATGTCAAGTAATTCACTTTCTATGAAACGAGCGACCTCTGCACGAGGTTTACGTTCTATTGCCTCATTCTCATTAGGAATGCCATCCAAAACAGGAATATCTCCATAACTATCCATCAAAATGAAATGATAGAAAGCACGCATGGCACGTGCAGGAGCAATCACTTTAGGATCAGCATCGTCGCCACCCATATTTACGATGGCACGATTAGCCTTAGCAATACCCGAAGCGACATCGGCATACCAGCCTATACTTGGATCAGTATTATAGAAGTTATGCAAACAAGTATGGGCATACGTACCACCATCAAAATAGTCAGTATCAAAACTGATACTTACCCATTCATCAGAGGCTAATGCCTGCGCTTCCATGTAGCGACGACCTAACGTACCACGAAGATGGTAGTAAACATCTGCCATCTGGGCCTCTTGAGCAACTTCTGAAGACGGGTATTTGGTATATTGTGACTTAACTGGAACATCCAGATCCGTGCAAGAAGTAGCTAATCCTATCACTCCTGCAGCAAACAATAATTTAATATTTTGTTTCATAGTCGTAATCATTTAGAAATTAACCTTTACACCAAAGATGAACGAACGAGTGTGAGGATAGAAAGTCTCACGCAAATCAAGACCAGGTTGCAAGCCACCAAGATTCACTTCGGGATCCAATCCCTTATAACCTGTAATCGTGAACACATTTTTAGCTGTACCATAGACTTGAATGCTCTGCAGCCAACCACCCAACTCCTTGAACGTATAACCTAATGTCAAGGTTGAAAGACGGAGATAGCTACCATTTTCCAAGTAACGATCTGACGGATAGTTGTAATGGTCATCCGTTTTCCAATTTGGATCATCAAGAACAGAAGACAAAACATTCTTTCCACCAGCCAACAAAGAACGGCTACTATAATGAGCACGCGTACCATTCATAATCTTATTACCGATGTTACCCTGGAAGAATGCGGTCAAAGACCAATTCTTGTAAATCAAAGTATTGTTCCATCCGTATGTCAATTTTGGAAGAGCACTGCCCACCTTAGTCTTATCGGTATCTTTAGGATCAGTCGTCAATTCACCAGTACGTTCACCAGTTTCTGGGTCATGAACATAGAACTGTGACTGTCCATTTGAATTATAACCAGCCCATTCATAAGTCCAGAATGTACCCAAAGCCTCACCTTCCATGATTCGCTCTACCTCACCATTAGAAGAGATACCCGCAATTCTCGGATCGCCCCAATTTCTATACTTCACAGAATAAGTAGAGTTTGAGAGCTTATTTACCTTATTTTTATTATGAGACAAGTTTAAAGTTGTTGTCCATCTGAAGTCTTTCGTCTGTACAGGTACAGCATTGATGGTCAACTCTATACCCGTATTAGTGATATCACCCACATTTGCATTCATCTCACCATATGGATAAATATTGGTAGATACAGGATAGTTCCATATCAAATCTGTTGTCTTCTTATTATAGAATTCTATGCTACCGCTCAAGCGGCTATCTAAGAAAGCGAAGTCAAGACCAACATTAAACATACCAGTACTTTCCCATTTCAAATCTGGATTAGCATTCTTGGTAGCTATCAACTTATAGAAAGTTTCTCCATTATAAGTAAAACTACTGCTTGCATCCAAGCCGTATGTAGCCACAGCAGAATAAGCTCCAAAGCCAAGGGCATTACCACTGACACCATAGCCCAAACGCAACTTTAACTGATTGAAGATGCTCCCTTTCATAAACTGCTCTTCTGAGATATTCCAAGCTGCACTTACAGAAGGGAAAGTACCCCAACGATTATTGACTCCAAACACAGAAGAGCCATCACGACGAATTGTAGCCTGCAACATATAGCGGCTATCGTATGAATAGTTGATACGTCCATAGAAAGAGATATTGCGAACAGTCTCTTCTGTACCACTATCCACATCACTCATACCATGAATCAAGTTACCATACTTCAAGTTCTTATAACCTAAGGCATCGTCATAGAAATTATATACCGCCAAGCCAAAGCCATCACCGTTAGTACGCTCCTCCCAAGAATAACCAGCCATCAAGCCCAACTTATGAACCATATTGAAGGTCTTTTCATAGTTGAAATATGTCTCAAAAGTCTGGTCATGTCCTGTACGAGTATTACGAAAAGCCTTACCATTCTTTCCACCGTATGGAAGCTGAGATTGCGAGCTATTATAATAACTATAAACATTCTGGCGAGTATTATAAGAGTAGTTAGCATTCCATACCAATCCATCGATAATCTTCAAGGAAGCCTTGCCTGTAAACTGCATACGTTTCCATTCTGTATCATTGGAATCCTCATGAATCATTGACAATGGATTGAAATTCTGTGAGCCAACATAACTCTGATACCAAGTACCATCTTCGTTACGAACAGGATTGGTTGGAGAATAATAGTTCATGGCATCCAATACTGACGTTCCATCGTTGCCCGTCGGCACACCATGGAACTTACCTTGCATTGCATTGATACCAGCAGAAAGAGTCAAACGGTCTTTCAATACTTTTGTTGTAACAAGCGCACGACCATTAAAACGGTTCATACCCGTACCACGAACCACACCTTGATGATTCATATAACTCAAACTTGCCACATATTTTGTCTGCTTGTTTCCACCTGTAATAGACAAATTATGGTTATGGCTGAAACCCGTACGAAGCACCTCATCTTGCCAATCAGTATCAGCACCTGCGTCCTCAACAACCTCACCAGCAGCACGAAGTTGAGAAGCAGAAGCCATATCAAGCTTCTTCAAGATGTTATCTATAGCTACATACGCGTTATATGTAACATTGGTTTTACCTTCTGCACCATTTTTTGTGGTAATAATGATAACTCCGTTAGCAGCCTTTGAGCCATAAATAGCTGTAGCTGTAGCATCACGAAGCACATCTATACTCTCTATATCATCAGGGGCAACCATAGAAATATCCATTCCTGGAATACCATCAATGACATAATATGGTTGCATTGCTGATCCTTCGCGAAGAGAAGAGGAACCACGAAGTGTTATACTTGGAGTGCCACTTGGGTCACCTGTTGTTGTAACAACCAAACCAGCAACCTTACCTTGCAACATCTGTCCTGGGTCTGTGAACACACCTTGGTTTAAATCCTTAGAACTAACTGTCGTAACAGAAGATGTCAAGTCTTTACGACGCATCGTACCATAACCAACCACTACCACTTCGTTCAGAGCAGTATTGTCTTCTTGCAAAACAATCTGGCTGTTGGAACCAGCCTTTACGGTCTGTGGCGTGAAACCGATATACGAAATTTTCAACTTTGCACCAGGCTTC
>ERZ1026882.643-NODE-643-length-17480-cov-56.211133_pt1 | contig 17480 bp, 26 predicted proteins | sample MGYA00380171_ERZ1026882 | MGnify/ENA primary metagenome ERZ1026882 (study PRJEB33269, sample SAMEA4719807) | human gut metagenome | biome: human-associated habitat; feature: organic feature; material: feces | place: Cameroon | collected 2013-10 ...
AGGGTACACCAATCTCCCATTATACCACACCACAATATACAAGTCAAGTGTAAAATATACACAAATATTAAGTTGTAAATATGTGCATAATTTATCTGCAAAACTGTTGACAAAAAGCTGGTACAATGGTATTATATATATAGAAACAAGGAAGAAACATAAAACAAGAAAGTGAGGTACAAAAATGACAACAAATGAAATGAAAGAGATTATAAAAAATGAGGTAACAGAGGCATGGGAACGTTTATGCCTTTACACAGAGGTATACGGAGCAAAAGATGATATAACTGTAAGAGCTAGAGGTAAATGGGTTGTTTTAGACGACCTCTGGTGTAAACTTTATGATGAGGAGTATTAAGCGAGAGGGGTAGTAAATAATGTATAAGATTTATGAACACAAAACCATGGGCTATTGCGTTATGGTTTACAACAAAGAAGCTATGTTTTGGCACCAGGTTACACCGTGGTATCTAAGATTAGGTAACTTGAAAAGGTTTCATCCAGAGTATTTTTAATTAGAAATGAAAGAGAGGTAGGCAAAATGAGAGTAGTAAAAGCAAGTACAGTATTAGGAAAAAGATTAACAGTAATAGGACAACAGTGGGAGGGTACTTTCTTAAATCAAGTTTATGACAGCTGGAGTCAAGCAAAACAGCAAGCGTGGGACAACTGTTATGAAGAGTACTGCAATACAGAGGGTGCAGAACAGTTTTCAATTTGTTCTCACAATACTTTTGCATTTACATGTTCATGGTTTACACCAGACGGTATGAGGGTAGAAACAGCTAAGAATAGTTATCTGGTAGTATTCGATGACTAAATTGGTAGGCATGTGTTGCTTCGGGTAGGTTCGAGTCCTACCCTACCATTCCACCCAATTAGGGTGTACAATTAAAACAGAAAGTGAGGTAAACAAAAATGTTTATATGGAAAATTACGTTCTACGTGTTATGGGAACACGGGGAGCAACCAAAACGTCAGACTATTAGAGTTAAAGCAGAGGAGAAGTATGTTATCCAATTAGCTGACGCACTCAATAGTTGTGGAACGGTATCACAAGTTAAAATTGAAAGAGAACAGGCATAACAATCAGAAAAGGAGAACAATTATGGCTAGAAAAAGAATGGTTACTAGAACTATCACACAGACAACTGCGGAGGTTATGACGCTTGACGTTACAACAGCAGAGGTGCAGGTACGCCCCTACGACATTGGTGGTCAGTACACTGATGAAAATCTTCTCAAGAAATTGCAGGGTATTTTTCAGACCGATACGCTAAAATTGGTGCATATCGAATCAAATACTTGCAAGGAAGTCTTACTAGGTATGGATGAAGAGGAATTTATTCGACTTGCTAAGGTACTACCACCACGCAACACAAGTAAAGACGAGGACTAGGCGTAAGCCTAGTACCTCAAGTACAACAGGAAAATATATACGAGGTTAGTCTAAACTAACGAGAGTGCGTGATAGGCACGATTACAGTTTCAACACTGTACACTCTTTAGGGCAATCATTGTCCAACGCACATTGACAATTAAATAAGTAGAAAAGGAGAATATATCATGGAAAAAAATTTTACAAAAGCTCTCAAAAAACAGTTAAGAAATCGCATTAAAGGCGGAATTTCAGTACATGTTGATAATGATATTTTTGATAATAGACATTTTTGATAATGAGCATAAGCCTTGGCGTTATACAATTAGCAACTTATCATACGAATTATCAATAGGTGCAACAAGTAAATTTGTGGCAGATGTTATTGTAAAAGAATATATAAAAGACATCATGAAGTATTATTTTTACTAAAAATTTGCAAATAACTGTTGACTTTTCAAGTACAATATGCTACAATAAAAGAGTAACAAAGGTAAAACACAGTTACGTAGCCAGAGCGGTGTATCTGGAAGTTGGGTACACCCTCACTCCTTGCCAGGGTCTAAAGGCAGATAGTAAAGTAGGTTCAATTCCTGCACCTGGCACTGATACAATAGTGTATCTAAACTATAAACAATTCAAAGCCAGAAAGGAGAATAATTATGGCAAGAGTACCTATGGTAACTAGAACTATCGTAACAACAAAAGTGAACGTGATGTGTTTGGATGTACAGATGGGGGAGCCTTGTAACAAGGTTATCACAGTACCACGTACCTATAAGGATGACGAAGCACTTATGAAGAAAGTTCGTCCATTGCTTGAAACAGAGACATTAAAAGCAGTGCATATCGTAGACAAAGAGGAAATCGAAACACTCTACGGCATGACAGAGCAGGATTTCATCGAACATGCAAAACTGCTTCCACCTAGAAACACAGTACAAGTTGATGAATCAGCAGAGTGATAGAAATGGAAGAATGGAAACTCACGTTTGAAGTACAACGGGAAGATGGCTTACCACCAAAACGACAGTTTTATTATGCAAAATATAGTGAAACTAAATACATTTTGCAATTAGCACAGACAATTTTACAATTAGTGCACACTGGATATGTATAAGTCAGTAAAACTCATTAAAATGGAAAGACTAGAACAGGAATAAAAAAGCAAACACAAAAAGGAGAACAAAACACCATGATTAACATTAAAGAAATGTCAAGAGAATTTAACGAAGTAGAGAAGTACCTTATGACTATCGCTCCGTCAATCATTTCCATGAAAGACGTTGAGGACGCAGAACATATCACAGTTGACGGTATTCTGATGTTTGAGGATATCAAAGAGGACACCGGAGAAACGGTTGAAGTAATGTCAATCATCACACCAGAGAAACACGTTTATAGCTGTCAGTCGGCGACATTCAAGAGAAGTGTCAGAGACATTTCTAATATCATGAATGGTAAGTCATTCACTATTATCAAAACTTCTGGTAAGACAAAAGCTAATCGAGATTACATTAATTGTGTTCTGGACGTTGAAAATCTCGCATAAGTTCAGAGTGTAGCAGTTATTAAAAGGTAGACGCTCTTAGTGACGAACTATAGCGTTTACCTTTTTTAATTTAAAGGAGTGAGCTTCATGGCAAAAAGGCGTAAAACGCAATACACAAAACAGAGGAATAGAGTTATTGCATATATCCGTAAACTTAGAAAGCAAGGGTTAGAGGTAGACTTATACTTTCCAACTGAACTTGAACTACGGAAATCTGGCGTCAAGGGTACGGAGTTAGCAGGATTAACTAGAAAACTAAAACAGCTAACGCCAAAAGAACTAAAACAGTTAGCAATGCCAAAGCCAAAACAAGAACCAACAAACACACCGGGTTTTATTCCACCAGAAAATATTTCAGAGGATGAAACATTTTTTGATAATGTTGTTATTTCACAATGGTATGGTACGCTAGGAGAATTTTCTAACGGAGAAGCATATAACTTACTACGTTCATGGATGGGTAACACAATACGAACAGAGGGTAAACATAACACAGCTGTTATGCTACAAGATGGTGCAGAGAACGGACATTTATTGACATGGGAAGTTGTTTATAAACACGACAACGCTGTACTATATATTGGTTATATGCTTGATTATTTACCAGACGAGGGGGTGTTGTATAAGGAAGAAACACTTGATAAAATTGAGTACATGAAACGTTTAGGGGGCGCACTAGAGCAGAATGAGGACTGGGAAAACCCTTTATAATGAAAACTAAGAAATTTCGTTACTTTATGTGCGACTTTGAGACAACCGTTTACAAAGGACAGGTAAATACAGAAGTTTGGGCGAGTGCGTCAGTTGAATTGTTTACAGATGACGTAAATATATTTCATAGTATTAATGAACAATTTGACTATTTTAAAAGCCTAAATTGTAACATAGTAGCGTACTATCATAACTTAAAATTTGATGGAGCCTTTTGGTTATCGTATTTGCTAGTAGATAAGGGATATAAGCAGGCATATCAGCAGTTAAGTGAAAAAGAAAATGATATTGAATGGTTACCAGAAAAACACATGGAAAATAAATCATTCAAGTATAGCATATCTGATAAAGGTATGTGGTACAGTATTATTATTAAGGTAAATAATCACTTTATAGAGATTAGAGATTCACTTAAACTTCTGCCATTTAGTGTAAAACGTATTGGGGAAAGTTTCGGAACGAAACACAAGAAACTTGATATGGAATACACAGGTTTTAGGTATGCAGGTTGTACTATAACAGACGAGGAAAAAAGGTACATAGCTAACGATGTCCTTGTAGTCAAAGAAGCACTAGAAATAATGTTCCAACAAGGGCATGATAAGTTGACAATAGGTTCATGTTGTTTAGCAGAATACAAGTCAATTTGTAAGCACTCAATAAAGAACATGCTTGATTACAACGAAATGTTTCCAGACGTTTACGCTATCACGATTGATGAGAAAGTACACAGATACCTAAACGCAGGAGAGTACATTCGTAAATCATATAGAGGTGGTTGGTGCTATCTTGTTAAGGGTAAAGAGAACAAGATTTTCATAAACGGTACTACAGCAGATGTCAATTCATTGTACCCTAGTATGATGTCTAGTGAGAGTGGTAATAGATACCCAATTGGTATACCGCATTTTTGGCAGGGTAATAAAATACCAGATATTGCACTTGAGGACAACAAGTATTACTTTGTTAGAGTAAAGACAAGGTTCTATGTTAAGCCAGATAAGCTACCATTTATACAAATAAAATCGTCATTATTGTACAAAGGTACAGAAGCACTTGAAACGTCTGACGTATATGACAAAAGAACCGGGGAATATTACACACATTATACTGATAAAGACGGTAACATTCATGACACTAGAGTAGAGCTAGTTTTGACAATGACTGACTACGAGTTGATGAAAGAACACTATGAGCTTGTTGATTTTGAGATATTAGACGGTTGTTGGTTTTATAGTGAAATAGGTATCTTTGACGAGTACATTGACAAATACAAAAAGATAAAAATGGAAAGCAAAGGTGCGTTACGTGAGCTTGCAAAGTTGTTTCTTAACAATTTGTACGGTAAAATGGCAAGTAGTACAGACAGTAGTTTCAAACTTGCATACATTAAAGAGGATAAATCAATAGGCTTTCTACCTGTTGCACAAGCAGACAAGAAACCTGGTTACATCCCAGTTGGTTCAGCTATTACCAGTTATGCTAGAAACTTCACAATCAGAGCCGCACAGAAGAACTATCACGGTAAAGACAAAAGAGGGTTTATATATGCCGATACAGATAGTATACATTGTGACCTTGCACCTAATGAGATTGTTGGAATTAAGGTACATGATAAAGACTTCTGCTGTTGGAAACTTGAAACGTGTTGGGATACAGCTGTTTTCACAAGGCAAAAGACTTATATTGAACACGTTGTCGCTGAAAATTGTAAGCCAATAGCAGAACCTTATAATAACATCAAGTGTGCAGGTATGCCACAGAAATGTAAAGACCTGTTTCAAACATCACTTGACGGTACGGCAGACATTAGAGGGTACACAGATAAAACAACAAAAGTGTTCAAGGAATGGACAGAAGATGAAAAAGAGTTTTTATTTAAAAAGGAAACTGGTAAACCAATAAAGAGAAATCTTAGTGACTTTAGAGTAGGACTAAAAGTTCCAGGAAAATTAAGACCAAAAAGAATACGTGGCGGTATCTTACTTATCGACACACCATATGAAATGAGGTAGAATAATATGAAAAAGGGTTTTGAAGATTTAGTTGAAAGAATTGAAAGAATAGAGAATCGTTTGGGAGAACATGAAGCAAGAGAGAATGATTTATTGATAGATTTGATAAAGGCTGAACGAAAGTGTAAACATTCTTATTCTAAAGTAATTACTATAAACGAAGCCTTATCTATAATACCGTTTGAGATATTTGACCTCAATATAAATGGTACTTTCGTTTGCAGAGGTATTACAAAAACGGACTTAATAAAGGATTACATAAATTCGTTATACGGTTATTACCGGAAACATGAAAACCTTAATAGGATTATTGACGTTAGAATTTCATTAAGAGAAAGTTTAGTTGACATTATAACTGAAAGGAGATAGAACATGAGTTTAAAAATTATCAAAATTAAATATATTAAAGATGGCATGGAAAAAATAGTACAGATTGATAAAGGAGATTGGATTGACCTGCGTACCGCAGAAGATATATTCCTTGAACCCGGGGAGTACAAACTTATACCTCTTGGTATTGCAATGGCTTTACCACCAAACTACGAAGCGTTACTAATACCTAGAAGTTCTACATTTAAGAAGTATGGTGTAATACAGACTAATTCAATCGGTCTTATTGACGAAACATACTGTGGGGATAATGATGAATGGTTATTTCCTGTATACGCAACAAGGGCAGTTTTCATACCTAAGAATACCAGAATATGTCAATTTAGAATCTTAAAACATCAGCCAACTGTTGCATTCGCTGAGGTAGACCATTTATCAGAAACTGATAGAGGTGGTTTTGGTTCAACAGGAGGAAAATAATGAAGTATTTTAACTTAAATGATATGAAATGTAAATGTGGAAACGATAAATTTTTCTTTAGGCACAAGAATATTCATGTTGGGGCGTATTGTTCAAAGTGTGGTAGGTGGTTAAAATGGTTGAATAGTTCTGAGCAAAATATAAGCGATTTATTCTTTGAACAATTTAACAAATAATAAGAACAGCAGGGGCGAACTAAGTTCGTATCCCTGCTGTTCTATTATATCTTTAACTCATGCACCACACAAAGCGTTCAGCGAAAACGACAAGCGGTGTAGGCACTATCGTTTCAAGTGTGCTATCCTACCCGTTCAATGCAGGAAACATGAGAAGATACCTAGTAACTCAATGCACTAAGCACAGCTTCTTTACACCTCATATCCTTAAATCTGAACGCACCACGTTCAAATAAATATCTAAGGTTTGACAAAAAGAAGTCATTTCTTTTTAACATAACATAATTAACTTCATGGTCTGCTGTTGTTACTGTTATTTTAGTTCTGAATGTAACATCTGGTTTATCATCACAATAGATAAAACCATCCTCTGCAAATTCTCTTAAACCAAAATCAGCGCCTTTGTATTTAAGAGTGCAGATATATCTACTTCTACCAGTAGGTTTATCAATAAAACTCTTGTTATCATTAAGGTAAACGCACTCACTACTATAAGCAACATATTTGTTCTTTGCAAAAGCTCTATTAAATCCACTACTTTTCTGTTCCTCACTTGCACTAGGTATAAAACCTTGTTCGAGCACAAACCCATCTCCACGTAGAAACTTAGTATCGTCTTTAAGTCTAGCACTTATTCCCATTTCAACATAATACGGATTGATTATAGTTACTGGGTTACTAAGCATATAAACTGGAACATATCTTACCTGTTCTCCTTGACCTCTGGCTACAGATGTATGTACACTAAGCAACTTTTTAACTTCATCATTGCAATAGTGGTTCGTTTCACTTTGAAACTCGTCAAATATCATACGGTTAATATCTGAAAATAAATGACTATATTTTTTTATCTGGTCTGCACTATTAAGACTTAAAGCATAACCACAACTTTTATCATCTAAAAACAATTCGTGGAATATACCACTTGCTCTCCGTTTGCTAGTCATTTCATGCCCACTAAAGAACAAACTTCCTAAGTCTTTATAGAACTTATCAACAATATCATCAAGTTCATAATTAAATCTATAGATAAGACCGAATTTTCCTCTATTATCTAAGAACCTATTTATACATAGCCTACCAAAATAAGTTGTTTTACCACCAGTACGGTTAGTTGTACACATATATATTTCTGGTTTGTTACCGTTTATGTCAAGCATAGACAATAGTTTCGTACCGTCATAATACTTGCTCATGTTATAATCACTTCCTTTTTTATTTCATTATAGCATAACTATTGCATTTTGTCTAGCGATATGTTATAATAAATATAAATGAACAAGGAAAGGAGCAAAAAGAATGGAACAGTTGTATCCGGTATTTATTGCACTGGTTTTCAATGTTTTAGACCTAATCACAGGTATAATATCAGCCGTCAAAAATAAAGACCTTAAATCGTCAAAATTACGTGACGGTCTTTTCAAAAAGGTTGGTTTTATATTATGTTACTTTGTAGCATGGTTAGTTGACACACAGGGTGCAAGAATAGGGTTTCACTTTGGCGTCCCTATTCTACCTATTATTATTCTATATGTGTGCACAACTGAACTGGTGTCTATACTTGAAAATATATGTAAGATTAATGAGGATATTCTACCAGAAAAACTTATGGAACTTTTTCACATTTCAAACAATAAAAAGGAGGACTAAATTATGCCAAACATTATGAAAGCAGTTCAGTTTATGATTGACACTGCAAACGATGATACACACGGTTATGATCAGACACACAGAAACGGTCCAGATTATGACTGTTCTTCTCTGGTTGGAACAGCACTTCATGAAGCAGGTTTCAATGTATCTCCTTCCTCGTGGACAGGAAACTTAGAATCACAGTTACGTAAAGCAGGTTTTGTTGATTGTAAAGCACCATGGTTACCGGGAGACGTACACCTTAAAACAGGACACCACGTTGTTATGAGTATCAGTAACACAAAGGTTGCATGTGCTTCAATTAATGAAAAAGGCACTGTAACAGGTGGTAAAACAGGCGACCAGACTGGGAAAGAAATCCTTATCAGAGATTATTATGTGTATTCTGGTGGTTGGGATGTACACCTTAGATACAAAGGGCAGAACACAGAAGTTACACCAGATGTGTCAATCGACACGGTTGCAAGAGAAGTAATTGCAGGTAAGTGGGGAAACGGAGACACAAGAAAGCAGAATCTTACATCCGCAGGTTATGATTACAACGCTGTTCAGTCAAAAGTAAACAATATTTTGTCTGGAAAAGAGTTAAAATCTAACGGAGAAATTGCAAGAGAAGTAATCGCAGGTAAATGGGGAAATGGTAACACCAGAAAGCAGAAACTTACCACCGCAGGTTATGACTATTCTGCTATCCAGAAACTTGTAAATCAGATGATGAGATAATACATTATGCCAGACATAAATCGTACATATTCATGGGCGATTGAAACGTGTAATGCACCAAACGTAGGGTACTCACAAAATTACCGTAACGCACAAACTGTTGGTGGTGTAACATATTATGACTGTTCATCATTTATAAATTATGCGTTACTCGCAGGTGGGTTTGAAACTCCCTCATATGCACCCAAAAATAACGCCTTTACAACTTATTCAGAAGTAGCAGAACTTTTACGGTTAGGTTTTACAGAAGTTGACGCAAAAGGTACGTATCTTGCAGGAGATATAGGCGTAACAACAGGACATACAGAAATGTGTTACAGAGGCGGAAAAGGTAAAGGCGTATTCATGGGAGCCCATACATCCAATGCACCACTGGCTAATCAAGTTAGCATAGGCTCAAGTGGAGGTAATCCAGATTTTGAGCGCTCCTTTCCTAGGTTATTTAGATATGGTAGCGGTGGTGCAACAGGATACGGTGCAAGTGCTTATGTGGTTGCGGCTTTAGCAGGTAACGCATGGAGAGAGAGTCACATAAACCCTACACTTTCACAGCAAGGTGGTGGTGCTTTTGGTATATTCCAATGGGATGGATCAAGACGTGATGCACTATTAACATGGCTTTCAGAAAATGGTTATGAAAAAACAAGTCCAAACGGACAGATGCAATATTTAGTTGTAGAGGACGATTGGCAGGGTACGTTTGATGGAATATCCTCATTAACGGAATTTTTAACATCTGGTTCAACTGACATTGCTTCATTAACCGAAGCATTTTGTACCTGTTGGGAAAGACCCGGTAAACCAGTTCTTAGTGAAAGAATTGAATTTGCAAAGAAAGCCTTTGAGTATATTTTAATTCACGCTAATGATACTACTATTACAACATGGGAGACAAAACCGATGTACTATCTATCAGAAGAACAAGCGTTACGTAATGCGGTACTTATGTATCGTTTCTATTCCGCAGGTGGCGGTGGTGGCGGTACACCGACTACACGTAAAAAGAAAATGCCAATATGGATGTGGATAAAATACAACTACTAGTAAGAAAGGAGAAAAAACCAATGCCATTTAAAGCAGGAACTTATAAACACGAAGAGGGATTCACTGTTATGGTAACAGAAGATGATGTGATTATGCTTTCGCCTAATCATCCTCTTTCATTAAGATTAAGCGTCTTATTTGACACAACAAAGTGGACAAAAATCTCATAGAAAGGAGAGTACTATGGCAGTAAAAACTAAGGAAGAAATCCTTACAGCAGTTAAAACCAGAGTAGGGGAACAGAATGACGATGATACAATCGCATTCATTGAAGATATTACTGACACGCTATCTGACTTAGAAACGAAAGCCCAGGGAGACGGTACAGACTGGAAATCAAAATACGAAGAAAATGACGCAGAATGGCGTAAAAGATATACAGAACGCTTTTACAGTTCAGAGCCAGATACACCGCCAGATGATGACCCGCCAGAAGATAAACCAAAACCTAAGACGTTTGCAGACCTGTTTACAACAGATTAGCAATAAAATTATTTAAGAAAGGAAGATTAAATCATGCCAAGAAGAATCGCAAGCAGTACGCTTAATGCGTCAACCATTGACATTCTAAATGTAATCCGACAGAACGCTTCTTATGATTATCAGCAGAATGTTCCAGAGGTTGCAACTGCCAATGACATTCCCAAAGTGGGAGAAGTTATCTACGGTACACCTGCTTTTGCAAACCAGTTTATCAATGCTCTGGTAAATAGAATTGCAATCGTTCGTGTACAGAGTGCAAACTTTAACAACCCTTATTCAATCCTCAAGAAAGGTTATATTGAGTACGGAGAAACTGTAGAGGATATTTTTGTATCTATCGCAAAAGCTGTTGATTTCAGCGTTGAAAAAGCCGCAAAACGTGAGTTCAAGAGAACTATTCCAGATGTGCGTTCAGCTTTCCACACTATGAACTGGAGAGTAATGTACCCTGTTACTATTCAGGATGAGGACTTACGACAGGCGTTTCTTAGCGTTGATGGTGTACAGAACCTTATCGCTAAGATTGTAGACGCTGTTTATACAGCGGCAGAGTACGATGAATTTCTTTTATTTAAGTACCTACTTATTAAGGCAATCAGCCATGGAAAAATGTACCCTACTGCTATCGGTTCAGGATCAGACCTTACCAAAGCGGCTGTGCAGTTTAGAGGAAAATCTAACCTGTTACCATTTATGAAAAGTGAGTTCAACGAAGCAGGAGTTAAAACAAACACACCTAAAGAGAGACAGGTTATATTCATGGACGCTATGTTCAATGCACAGTTTGATGTTACTATACTGGCAAGTGCGTTCAATATGGAGAAAGCCGATTTCATGGGCAGACTGTTTCTCATTGATGCCTGGACTGATTTTGACAATGAGCGTTTTGAGATTATCAGAGCAAACTCTGACGGTATCGAGGAAGTTACCGCAGAAGAGTTGGCACTGTTAGCAAATGTAAGGGCTGTTATTTTGGACGAGAACTGGTTCCAGGTTTACGACAATAACAACAAATTTACAGAGAAATATGTTGCTTCTGGTATGTTCTGGAATTACTTCTATCATACATGGAAAACAGTGTCCAGTTCTCCGTTTGCTAATGCGATTGTGTTCGTTACATCAGATGCAGAGGTATATGCTCCTGATACAGTTACCGTTGAGATTACAGCAAAAGATATTTCAGATGCAAGCACGGTGTTTACTTTAGGGGTGCAGGATGATACTGCTTCACTGGCTAATGGGTTCTATGAGTTTAACCAGACTGATGACTGTGTGAAAAAAGGTATTGCAGTTCAGAAATATGGTGCAGTCATCTTCCCTGTTTCTGCTACAACAACTACTCTGGAAATGGATTACTGTGGTAACCATTATAAGGCTACAACAGCACTCACTACAAGTGCAGTAGTTGGAGCAACCTTAACTTTCAATAAGCAGTAAACAAGTTTATTAAATCCACCAGTGTTTGCTTAAAGCACTGGTGGTAGAAAAGAGGGTAAAATGAGAGAATTTATTCCTAGTGATTATGTAGACAAAGAGGGTAACGTGTATGAGACGGTGGGAGAGAATATCAGAGAGGGGAAAAATAGTGTAATTGATATTGGCTTTCCAACACCAGAAGAGCTTGGTAATGGTTTGATTGGTAGTGACGGAAAAAAATATGTTTCTAAATTAAAAAATTTGGGGGATACTAAAAATTTAGATGATTCTACTTATGTGATAAGGTCATTAAATAATGTCTTATCGTTTGAAAGTCCAATTAGTAATATCTCAGACAATACAAAAGTTAGTACACCACCAATGTCTTTAGCATTGGTTAATTATATTAATTCAAAATTACCATATTTAAATAATGCTAATATTGGTTACATTGAAATAACTACTGACAGTGAATTAAACCCAAGTATTACATCAAATGTAAATAATATACCTATCACTGTATCTAAGTCAAATGACAGTACACTTATTTTATCTACTACTAAAATTGGACAAATCTTAGATTTAATTCCATTTAAGGTTAGCACAGAAAACAACTTCAATATTAGCATTAATACCATATGTAAAGCTGATAATAGTATATACAAAACCATAAAAAATAACGCTAATACTGTATTAGGTTTATATGTAGCAATAAGAGGTTAATAGAATGTACATCGAACCAAAAACAAACATAAAATTACTATCCGGTGTGCCGCTAGACACAACCTATGATCACACAATTTACTTCTCAACACCTGCATACCAGTATAATTACTTTGTTGGACTGCAAAAATATAATATTACAAATTACACCTACCAAAGAGTGAAAAAAGGTGTGGCAAGGGTTGGTATAAAGGCTGATAACCTGTATGACTGCAATTATATGATGTTTCAGAACACAGCTTACGGTAATAAGTGGTTTTATGCTTTTATAACAGCGGTTGAATATGTTAATAATGAATGTGCAGAAGTTTACTTTGAACTTGATGTTATGCAGACATGGTTCTTTGAGCATGAACCAGACTACTGTTTTGTAGAACGTGAACATACTGTTACTGATATTATTGGCGAACACATTGAACCAGAGACCGTTGCAACAGGGGAGTACGTATTTAATAACTATCAGCCAATTACAAGTATGATAGATATGTGCGTATGTATTTCTATTGTTGATACTGACAATGCTACTGACGGTACGTTATATGACGGTATTTATGGGTCAGCACAATTATTTGTTTACGACAGTACAGACGTACAAGGTATTAACAGCAAGGTTAATGAATATGTACAGAAACCAGACGCTATCATTGGTATGTATATGCTCCCTAAAATGCTTATCGGTAGTATCCCATCAAACCATAGACTTAAATATGGTCAGAGTGCTACTAAGAACACTATCGTTCTACCTAGTGTTACTACTCAAGATACACTTGACGGGTATAAGCCAAAGAATAAAAAATTGTACACGTATCCGTATAACTTTTATCATATTGACAATGCGAGTGGTAGTGAGTTAAGTTTGCGTTATGAGTTCTTTGAACGGTTTATACCTGTTGTTGAAATAAGCGGCACAGTCACTCAACCAGTTGTGGTAACACTTAGACCTTGTAGTTATAAAGGTGTTGCAGGTTATAGTGATTTAGGTGGATACACAAGTTTGAATACAGAAAGTTTACAGCTTAACAACTATCCAATGTGTTCATGGAATGTAGACGCTTATCAAGCGTGGGTGGCACAAAATAGCGTTCCTATTGCATTGAATACGATTGCCAGTGTAGGGCAGATGGCGATTGCAGGTGCATATAGTACAAACCCAGCGGCTACTGTAGGTGCAGGTTCTATAGGTGTAGTAAGTGGGCTCATGTCACAGTTTTATCAGGCTTCTATTGCTGCTGATATTAGCAAGGGTAATCTTAATAATGGTGGTGGTAATGTCGCTAATGGTAAGCAACAGTTTTATGGTGGCAGATGCAGTATTTGTCAAGAGTATGCGATAATGATTGACGAGTATTTCACTATGTTTGGTTATGCTGTTCATAGGTTAAAAAAGCCGAACAGAAATAGCAGACCACATTGGAACTATGTTAAGACCGTTGGTGCTACTGTTACAGGTAGTGTACCTGCTGACGACATGAAAAAAATTTGCAGTATATATGATACTGGTATTACATTTTGGAAAAACGGCTCAGAAGTTGGGCAGTATAATCTTGATAATACTGTGTAAAGGTGGTGGAAATTAACAATGGGTAAAAAGCGTGCTATAACTGATATGTTTGCTGATAGTGGTATGCTAAACAATGTGACATATATGCAATACCTTAATAGGTTGACAGAACTGGCTATTTCTATGTTTGAATGGAAGAATTTACCACCTAGTGTTGACCCTAGGTATCTTGAATTACACCTATTTGAAACTGGTTGCATGGTGTACTTTGACGATGATGTACTTGGTAACTTGTGCTTAGACTGCATTACAAACGGAAGACTTGATGTGTATGGCAACCCGATTTTGCGTAGGGCTTATTCTGGATACAACAACTATCAGAAGTTGTTGAAAGAAAGTAACAGTGTTATTATCTGGAACAATTACTTGCACACAAATAGCATACTTGACGTTAAGATGTTTTCGAGAAGATTGTACAACATTGATAGAATTATTGACGTTAATGCTAACGCGCAGAAAACACCAGTTTTGGTACAGGGAACAGATAAACAAAGGATGACACTGGTTAATCTATATAAGGAGTTTGAGGGTAACGCACCGTTCATTTTTGGCGATAAAAACTTAGACTTAAATGCGTTAAAGGTTTTGCAGACTGGTGCTCCGTATGTTTGTGATAAACTGTACCAGTTAAAAACACAGATATGGAATGAAGCATTGACGTATCTAGGTATCAGTAATATTAATATCCAGAAAAAGGAAAGATTGATTACTGATGAAGTAACAAGAAATCAAGGTGGTACTATCGCAAGTAGGTATAGTAGATTGGAAAGTAGACGACAAGCTGTTAAAAAGATTAACGATATGTTTGGTACTAATATTGAAGTAAATTATCGTGAAGATTTTCAGCAGGTTGACAATGACACTATACCAGATGAAACAGGTACTGATACGATAGGTGGTGCAGGAAATGAGTAAATACACGACAGAAGTTAGGTTCATATGTGAGAGCAAAAGCGGGCTTGATGTAAGTGGTGGTAGTAGCGATGTTGATAACATTATTGCTAAATCGTGGGATAAGATTTTTACGAGTAAAGTGAAGTTCTTTGATGAAGCTTACAGAAGCGTACTTTGTAAGAAAATTTTGAAGCACTATTATTTACGTGAGATTGGGTGTGAAACGGTTGGTATATGGACACTTTGGATGAATACAAGGCTTGAAGAGATTATACCTTATTACAATCAGCTGTATGAAAGTGCTAAGATTGAGTTCAATCCGATGCATGATGTGAACTTGACGAGGGAGCATAAGAGAACAGAAAATGAAACAGCTAGTGGTAGTAGGGATACAGCAGGTAGCAGAGATGGTAATGTTGTAAATAATGGTACTACTAACAGAACAACAAACAGTAACGAAAATAAAAGAGATTTGTATAGTGACACACCTCAAGGTGCGTTGACTGGTGTTGAGAATGAAACGTACTTAACAAACGCTAGAAAAATAACAGATAGTATAAATGGGGCTGATAACGAGAACGTAAACAGTGCAGAGAAAAATACTAGTAGTTATACTGACAAAGAGGGTACAACAAGTAATGTTGATACAACAGAGGATTATCTTGAAACACTTGTTGGTAAACAAGGGGCTGAAAGTTTTAGTAGTCTGCTGAATAAGTTTAGGGAAACTTTTCTTAACATTGACATGATGGTTATTGAAGAGTTTAGTGATTTGTTCTTTGGACTTTGGTAATGAAAGGAGATTATTATGAGTTTCAAAAGTAATGTAGGGGAACTTAGGTTTTGGTGTCAGAAAGTGCTACCACTGGTTTATGACGACAGTTTGAGCTATTATGAATTGCTGTGTAAGGTAGTGCATAAGCTCAATGAAACGATTGAGTTAGGTAATAAGTTAAACGATGAGTGGAATGACATTAAAGGAACAGCTCTTCAATTAATTATTGATTATGTTAATGAACAAATCAATAATGGTACGATTGGAACTATGATTGAAGAGGCTACAAAAGAGAAATTTACTGTACTTGAAAAAGAGCTTAATTCTTTGAGCAAAACTGTTACTGATAATAAAAATGATGCTGACCTAAAAATAAGCGAATTAAACACCACTGTATCAAATAACTATAACGAGCTTAACGATAAAATTAATACAGTTAGTAAATCAAGAAGAACTTTTGATTTCACTGGAAAAACAATTTGCATTGGCGATAGTTACGGAGAGGGGTTTAACCCAGATGGTAACGTAACAAGTTGGGTACAGTTGGTTAAAACTTATTTAGGACTTAGCGATGATAACTTTTTTTCAAATTCACTTGGTGGAGCTGGCTTTATAAATGGTACAACATTTGCTACTTTGCTTGCACAGACTTCCAATCATTTTAATAATGATGAAGTTACGAATATCATCGTTTGTGGTGGTTTTAATGATATGAATACAACAGAAAGTGCAATCATTAATGCAATCACAAATTTTAAAAAACAAGCAAACATCATATATCCAAACGCTCACATCTTTGTTGGTTTTATTGGAGAAAGCACAAGCATGAGTACAAGAGGCTCTCTTTCATTACCACGTGCCGCTTACAATTCTGGGTGTGGATACAATGGGATTACCTATTTAAGTGGTGTTGAAAATGCGTTACACGCTGACCTAATGTTTGGTAGTGACGGTGTACATCCGAATACATGGGGAGAAGAATCAATCGCTAAGGCAATCACGAATGCACTGTTAAATGGTTACGCATCGGTTGTACATACAGGAACTAGAATTACCAATGTTACTTTCAAGAATGGTTTTACTGGAAGTACAATAATTGAAACTATGCAGTATAATGATGTGTGCAGTCTGTATGGTTCATTCTCAATGGGAAGAACAAGTGATTTTACAATGAAAGGAGACGGTACATTTTATGAACTGTTTTCTTTCAAAACAAGCTATGTCCTTGGAGGATTTCAGTGTGACCTACCATGTGATATTATACTTTCATCGACTGATGGTAGTTACAAGACAGTTCCTTGCACATTAAGGATATACAATGGTAGTATGTGGATTGCAATAAGAAGTGCAAATGGTGCTGGTTATGATAACTTCAATGTAAATGGTTTTATCGTTGAGCCGTTTACAATCGAACACAACACTTGTTTTGCTTAAGTTTAAGTTTAAGTAATGAATTAAGACTGGTATTTTACTGGTCTTAATTTTTGTCAGATTTTTTACACTTTACATTACAATGGTTGTACAGTATGATTTGAAAAAATGGAGTACCACGTTTGGCGTTAAAGG
>ERZ1026882.648-NODE-648-length-17422-cov-11.445615_pt1 | contig 17422 bp, 16 predicted proteins | sample MGYA00380171_ERZ1026882 | MGnify/ENA primary metagenome ERZ1026882 (study PRJEB33269, sample SAMEA4719807) | human gut metagenome | biome: human-associated habitat; feature: organic feature; material: feces | place: Cameroon | collected 2013-10 ...
ACTTCGTGAAAGATGAGCACTTCTGTTATTTCGATGACATGTATTGTCCCGACTATACTTGCTCCGATATTTTGAAGTCCATCATTTCCGAAATCAAGTCAGGCAAAGTCGCAATCGAAGATGTAGCTTACTTCGATGCTGGCATGTCAAAGATAGCCCAGATGGAGTCCTACGAAGATTACGGCAGCCCCTTCTGTGTGATGGATTGGGAAAGGTATAAAGGATAATAAGGTAGGTAGTCCTTCAGTCTAAAAAGATGTTATACTAGAATAATAAAAGAACATGAATACATCAAAAGAAATACTTGAGTCTATAGAGTTGAGTAATTTGCTTAATAAAATTGAATTGCAAATTAAAAACATAGAAATTGGTGATACTCATACGGAGATTAGTAATCTGATGAATTTCCCTTATAAATCCAATATTTCCAATTCTAACTTGCGGGAAGAGGCAATGAAAGAACTTCATGAAATGCTTTATAATGCTTTTGTCTTGATTTGCAGAATCTCACTTGCGACTAGCGATGAAAATTTGCTTTCTGTCGTGGATAAGTCATGTTCACGAATAATTGCTTTATTATCATCAAGTCAATTAAAAATACAGAAGGTGCCTAAAGTAAAACCTTTGGCTGATTTGTATAATAAGGCTATGCTGTACTTGCAACAAAATAGTAAAGGTAGTATGTCCTCTAATATTGAGAATCTTTCTACTGCACTTTTTATAGAAATTCTATAAGGATTTTCTCAAAGAGAAAATCTAAGTTTCGATGTTGAATAAAACGAAGAGTTGGATAATTAGCATAGTATCCATCACCCAATAAACGATACAAAACTATGACTTCTGAACAACTTAAGCATTTGGATTATATTCAGTCAACAATCAATCGAATGGCTGATAATTCCTTTAAAGTCAAAGGATGGATGGTAACATTAATCTCGGCTTTGATGGCTTTGTATGTAAATACAGAAAAAATAAGTTTCTTGCTTGTGGCATTTATTCCGATGTTTGTTTTCTGGTTTCTTGATGCTTACTATCTTCAGCAGGAGCGAAAGTTTAGAGGATTATATGATGATGCCGTTGCGGGCAATGTACATTGCTTTTCAATGACAACTTCACAGTATGACACATCTAAGTATTCCTTTACCAGTTCTTTCTGGTCAAAAACAATATTTCCTTTATATGGAACTATGGTATTGTTGAACTTCATATTGTTATTGATATTGTTGTTTAAAGAATATTATTGTTGCTGTAATTAATGGTGAAATGAGCAATCCAAAAGAAAATCATATGTTCGTTAGTCACTATCATGAGGATGAAGAACATATAAAAGGAATGAAAGAGCTTTTAGGTGATTCATATAAGTTCAAGAATAGTTCGGTAACATCGGACAAGTTCAATAGAGCCAATAATCCTGATTATATCAAATCGTTGCTTCGCTCTCGAATATCTTGGGCAAAGACTGTTGTGTGTTTGATAGGTCCAAAAACTCATGATAGTGAGTGGGTGGATTATGAAGTAAGAAATGCCGCAAAGCAAGGTAAGCGAATAGTTGGGGTATTTGTAAGAGGCGCAAAAGATTCTGATGTTCCTCCTGCATTGGATGAGCTGGCTGATGCTATAGTTGGATGGAACAAAGATAGTATCATTGGTGCTATAAATGGAGCCTCTACATTTAGTAAGGCCGATGGAAGTCCAAGAGAATATAGAGGAGGAAGTCGTACTAATTGTTAATATCATTATTATGGCAAAAGGATATAGTTATGTTGTTGCTCGCGATTTTGGCTTTGCACCTAATCCTTTTAATGGATTCTTGACATTAGCTACTTGTAAGCCGAAAATTCGAAAATGGGCTCAAGTAGGTGATTTTATTATAGGTAATGCTAATAAACAACTCAATAATAAGCTTATCTACATGATGAAAGTCACTAAGAAAATAACATTTGACGAATACTGGCAAGGGGCAGAGTATTTATGCAAACGACCTGTTATGAATGGCTCTGTTAAAACTATGTACGGTGATAATATTTATCATCATGATGAAAGTGGTGCATGGATTCAGGAAGATTCACATCATAGCCTTCCTAAAGGCAAGCTTAACATATACAATTTAAATAGAGATACAGGAGAGACTGATGCTGTTCTCATATCTACAGAGTTTTTCTATTTTGGTAGGAATATGGTAGATGTTCCTTTGAAATTTCGACGATGCTTACATCGATATATCGGTCAAAAGAAAGTTTCTTATGAAGACTGTTTGGCACTATGGAAATATTTAGAGGATAATTATCCCAAGAACGAATTGATAGCTCTTCCTCGACAATTCAATACATTTAAGCGATATGACGGAAAAAGCTAGTCCTGTTATCCCTAACGATGAAGTCTTTCGTTATTACTTCTATTTCATTCAAGAACGAATGAATATCTTTTGGCGAAGATGTGAAGGGAGGCGGGTTCTGACAAAAGATCCAATCCTTCGGGAATATAAATTCACCAATGTGTATCGGGCTTGTGACAGGGTGAGCCAATATCTTCTTCACCATATTATATATAATAATGTGGAAAGATATACCCCCGAAGATATGTTGCTTCGCATTTTGGTCTTCAAAATTTTCAATAAGATTGAGACCTGGGAGTATCTTAAGCAAACTTATGGTGAAATAACCATCCATCACTTTGATGTCAAGAAGATAAGTGTATTGTTGAGTGAAAGACAGAAATATGCTCCCATATTCAATAATGCCTATATGATGACAGGCTCTCATAAACGATATGACTATCTTTCTACCAAACACGAGAAATGGTTGACTATGGTGAAAGAAGAGTTTCTTGGTGAAGGAGTACTTGATAAAGTATTAAATGCTCATTCGTTAGAAGAAGTTTATCTTTTGCTAAGAGAATGTTCCTTTTTAGGTGGATTCCTTGCTTATCAATATGCCATAGATTTCAATTATTCTCCGTATGTCAATTATGATGAAAATACTTTTGTCATAGCAGGTATAGGAGCCATTCGTGGTATCAATAAATGCTTTATATCCCATGGACATTGTTATGAAGATGCCATAAGATATACCAAAGAGCATTTCAAAGAACTACAAGCCAAATATGGTTATACAGAGTTTAAACCTTTGCTTGGTCATGAGCCTACACTTTTAGATTTGCAGAATTGCTTTTGTGAAACAGATAAGTTTTTAAGAGCTAAAATGCCAGATTTACTAGTTGGTAATAAGAGAATCAAGCAGAAATATAAATCACAAGGTGAGTCTATTCATTATATGTTTCCACCAAAGTGGAATGTACAGTCATTTAGTGAACATTTGATAGTGAATGAACCCTCTTTGTTCTAAAGAATCATTTATGATGAATGAAATATCAATAGAGATATTGCAAAGATGCCCTAATCGCTGCATCTATTGCTCGTCTCATTCCAACCCTCAAGCTACTCATCTCATATCTTTTGAAATCATCAAGGGAGTAGTAGATGATGCCAAGGCCTTAGGATGCAAGACTGTTTGTCTTTCAGGAGGTGAACCGTTCCTTCATCCACAAATCATAGAGATTGTAAGCTATATAGCAAAACAGCACTTGGCTTGCTATATATATACGAGTGGCATCTATATGGAAGATGAGGTTTACTCTTCATTGCCGAATGAGTATATAGAATTAATACGAGGTATGGTTGATAAGATTATCTTCAATGTGGAAGCAGATAATTCCGCTCTGTATAATCAAATTATGGGAACCGATGTCGGTGGCTTTGATTTGATGAAGAAATCTATAAGCGATTGTGTGTCGAGCGGTTTGACAGTAGAAACTCATGTAGTACCGATGCGAATCAACTTTAATCATTTGAAGTCGATATTTGAGATGTGTTACCAGCTTGGCGTTTCCAAAGTAAGTATATTGCGCTTGGTATTGCAAGGAAGAGCTTTGGAGAACTTACCACTTGTGAAGTTGTCTAGTGAAGATAATCGAGAGGTAACTAAGATGATTAAGACACTGAATGATGCTTATAGAGGAAAGGTAAGAATAGGATTGCCTTATTCAGATAGTAACTGCCGTATTTATTGCAAGGCGGCTTCTGATAAGATAAATGTGAGATATGATGGTAACGTCTATCCTTGTGAAGTTTTCAAGGATGACATATTGAACTCTTTATTGGGTTGTGAACCTGATAATGTATGGAATGATAGTTTCTATCATATATACCAAAACTCTCCTTATTTAAATGTTGTGCGAAGAAGAATCGAAGCATTTAAGAAAGAGGATGGTAATGAAACTTGTTATGGACAATTTAAAATGAAGAACTTATGAAAAGTGATGATAAAAGATATTTAGGACAAATGTTAACTACGGTTGCTTCTTATCGTAAAAGCATTAAAATGCCTCAATGTGCAAATCCTATTGACGATGAAGTTTTTGAGAAATTAACAGAAATCGAAGGTAAATTAACGGATGATACATTTGATATTTTTCGTTTTAAGAAGCCTCTACTTTTGCTGTGGAAGAAACTGATAGAAAAGTCTATAGTTTGCTTACGTTATTTTGATACTAGGGAGCCTTTTGGAAAACCCGATGTTAAAAAAGTTCCTTATGCGTATGGTGTCCAGAATCTTTATGAGTATTTTGAAAAATATAATGAATTTGAAAATTTGTTATATGGTGGAAGTGAATATTATAGAGACCACGTAATACATGTGATTCGTGTATGGATAATAGGTACAGATATCCTTCTTCGAGACAATGCGAAGTTTATTAATGCAATAAATATAGTAAAGGGCTTTGATTTTTCAAATTATGAGAAGCTTTCTATTTGGACAATTATTGCAATGACCCATGATTTGGGATATCCTCTAGAAAAGTCTATGAAAATTATGGACAAGACAAAGGATATGATGAAGTGTTTTATACAGAATCCTGTTTTGTCTATGGATTTTTCTTTTAGTGGGGTTCAGAACTTGATGAATGATTTTGTTATTCGTTTCATGAGTTCAAAAATGTGGAAAGTAAGAGATCGTGGTACTATCGCAATAGATTCTGAACTTGGTGCAGATGAAAATGATAAAGAATTTTTTGTTGCCCGATTACAACCAAAGTTCTATTTTAAATTCCAAAAATCATTGGAGCAGAATAATCATGGAATATTAAGTTCTTTGTTGATTTATAAGATGCTTTTGTATTTTTTGGAGTCTGATTATAGTACAAATGAAGACTATGTCTTCGACAAGGAAGATACTCGTCAATTTTATATGCGTCGTGAAATATTAAGATCTATATCTTCACATACATGCCAAGATATATATCAATTGCATCTGTATAGTTTCTCTTTGCTCCTAATAATAGCTGATGATGCTCAAGAATGGGGTAGAAAACAAATTTCTGAGTTATATGTTCAGAAAGATACAGGTTATGAGTTTAAAGGTATAGATATTGTGGATGCTGAATCTGGTGAGGGCAATACTTGTATTATGACCGAACAGTACACAATTAGTAACGATAAGCAGTTTAAACATATATTGGAGCAATTTCGTCGAATATCTTTAGGCTATAATGCTTGGTTTAGGGACGGACAAGATACTGATAATCGAGATTTTAATTTTGTAAAAAGAACGAAGGTCGTTGTTAAAAAAGGAGGCTCTGATATAGATGTGGAACTCTCTTTGCATATTGATAAACGTGAGGCTTCATATTTTGATATAAAATTCGATACGGCTCGTTGTAAAAAATGTGGGTTGGAAGATTATGTCTTTCAATTGTTTGGAGAAGTAAAAGAAGCAAAAGAAGTTAAAGACCCAAAGGTCGCAAAAGAAGCAAAGAACGGCTCGTATATTTATTTTGTTGTCGATGTAGAGCAATATGTAGAAGAATGCAAAGAGAAGAAAGATAATTAGCCTTGCCTATGGATTCAGCTAAGCGTGCATGTCTTGCCTTTATAATAGGTAGGGCGGTAAATCAAGACTATCAATCTGTTTATGATTTTGGAGCTGGTAGGCTTTGTATGTTTACAAGTTCAGGTAGCGTTGATAATATCCATGTGTTTGATGCCCAACGTAACAGTGTAGTCACAGGATCTTTGTCAAGCTTGTACGATATGGGCACAAATTCATTTACTACTGTTAATATGAGTGGAAGTTCATTCAGTGGTTTTGATTATGGTACAACCTCTTTCTTTACAGGTAGTATAAACAACAATATTATAATGATATATGATGGTCAAAATTCATCTTATAATACGTATTCATTAATGTAGGTTATGAAGAAAATTATATTGTGGTTTATCCTGCCATCGCTACTTTTGGGTACTGTTATTGGACTTTGCATTCCATATTGCCTAGTTTCAGGCAGTTGCCCAACTCCATTACTGCAAGTTTGTCAACATTGCTTTTGGGACTGGTTCTTACGAATAGTGCAAGTGGTAGGTTCAATAGCTGTTGTCATCGTAGCATTATTTAAAGAAGACTGGATGGCTTATTGGTACACGCCATCTTTGAGACTTGAAACATCATATGATGATTTGACAGAAAATCTGGTGCACGATGGCAATTCGGATATTGTTGATTCCTATCGAGTCAAGTTAAGACTGGCTAATGATGGGAAATCACCAGCTAACAATTTACGGGTTTATGTAGATAAAATTGTTTTCCGAGAGTCTTCTAAGAGTTTGACATCAGAAGATATACTGAAAGAGCCTTTCGCTATATTTCTAGACAAGGGTAATGATACGGTTTGTTTGCCTAAATATGGTGAGCTATCAACAGAATGGCTCTCTATGATGATGGTTACGCCAAAATCTCCTGTTGATGGGGCTGAACTTCCTCCTCAATTATCTATGTTTATTGGTAGGAGTTTTGAAGTTGATGCAGAATATCAATCAGGCTTATTAGATATAACTTTTAAAATAGTATGTGATGGAATGAAACCACAAACTAAAACATTACGTGTTGAATGGAATGGAAAGTGGCGTTCTAGAAAAAGTGATTTGTTAAGCGTTTTAGGTTATGAATGGATTGATTTCATTAATAAAAAATAGGAAGCGTTATGACAGCAAAAGAGTATTGTATAGCCTTTTGTGAAGGCTACTTCTACGCCCAATTAGGCGAGAATCTTACCAATGGCAATGTGGCAGAACATACACTGGACTTAGCTAAGGAAACGGCTCAGACATGTATGGAGCAACAGATAGCCTATTCCGCTTTTGATGAAAAGCAAAAGCAGGAGATGAAAGAAAACTTTCACGAATGGGCTGATACTGTGATGCAAGGTTTCAAGAAACGTTTGCGTGAGAGCGGCAGATTGATAGAAACTTGGTGATGCGCTAGCCGACAAACAATCGCAAATCTCGTGCAAGCGAATGCAAAGAAAGCTTGCTTTCAATTTGCTGAGTGCAGCCGAGATTCATGAAATAACTCTGTTGCGTAGGCACTCATCGGCAGCCCTTTAGGGCACAGGCTCCGCTGCCGATACCAAAACTTGGCTTAGGATTAAGGACTCTCCCGCTGAGGAGGGACAGGTGGAGCAAATATAGCACTAAGGGCGGTTACTTCTTCTCATCCCTAGGGAAGAGAGGCTTGTTTTTATCCAAAGAATACGCAACAGCCACTGAAGGAGGATGTTCTCTTGACATCTTCTTTGGAATATACCAACGAGGAGTATGCCATCGTCAAAGCAAGCCAGCCGGCACCCCTCGCAAACTCATTTGTGTAGATAAACTTCATAGCCTCGGCTGGAATCACAAGGTTGAAATTGTGGATGGCGTGAAGAAGCTCTACGAGTGGTATCAAGAGAGCCTGAAAGAGTAAAAATGAAGTTTTTTAATGTCTCTTGATTGTTTCTAAGAAAACATAACCCAGATAAACAAAAAAAACTTAATTCTAGCAGGTTATATTTGTGTGTATCGCTAAAAAATAGTATATTTGCGCAATATTTTTTGTTTGAATAACAAAATACAGGCATGTTACCAAAAAAGTCAGATCGAATCATATATGAAAATAGTCTCAAGCAGTTGGTTGATAGGCTTAATGACTTAATCCAATCATCTGATACAGACATAGTAATAGCATTATCTCGTAAAGGACCAAGGCTTCTTGAATACTTGAGGATATTCAAGGGATTGAAGCTGTTCTCTTTTACGACAGAGCATGCATTGCCTATAATTTTTGAGAAGATTAGTAGAGAGAAGAATAAGGTGTATCGCATCTTTTTGATAGATGATGCGATATACTTTGGCTCAACAATTCAAAACTTGTATAATGAAATACAAAGTTATATTCGTGCTTATGCTCTCGATAATGTAAAAGTCGTGGCAATTTTTACAGCGATAAAAGCTAAAGACTCCAAGGTGTTGAACTTTGGTGATGCTGAATTGGTAGCTTCTTATGATGATATACGTGAAGGTTATGGACATTATTTCGTAAAATCCTTGATGAATGATTTCGCTAAGCTGAACGATACAATGGAAGTTGAGTTCCCTTCTGTGGAGTATTCTTTTGACAAACAGTTGGATGGAGCGGAAGTTGAAGAAAGTTTAAAACTGCACTTTAATAATGTTATTAGAGTGTCGGTAAATGATGACTATCCATCAAAGTGGAGCATTTTGCTGGGAGAAGATGATTTCTCGTCTTTTAATAAAATTAGGGTATTCATGTCAGAAAACAAACTGAGGTTTGTTTTTATGAATCCGCATTATTTCGATAATCATGTGTCTGCTCTTGAACGATTAATGTCTGGTCAGGGGTCTCCTTTCCAAGAAATATGGCAAGAAATCTCTAACCACTTTGTTCAGAATGTCGAGTTTGATGCTGAGATTCGTAGAAATAGGCTGCGTACCCAGGTGATTTTGGCAAATTATATGTTGTCATTCAATCAATACTTGGTTAATAAACAATTCATATCTTCTATTGTGAGTGGTCTCAGTGTTAAAGAGATTTCATGTAAATTGAAGAAGACTAATTTATATTATCTTTTGGGAGATGACAATCTTGTTGGCAATACAATCGGAAGATTAAAGGTTGCTGCAGATGCGGGGGTGACCATGGATTTTGTGAGTGCAGTGAAAGAATTGAAAAGCAATGGCGACTATGTATTGGAAAGTGAAAGCTTGCCTAAAAACGAATTGGAAGTACTAACCAATCATAATTTAGCTATGCTCGAAAAATGCCAAAGTGCGGAAGAGGCTTTCTCTGCAATATTCAACAATCTTACGTTGTTGATAGAAAAATGGACAAGAGGTACTATCTACGATGATAAATATCGTCTTCGTTTTGGGTATTCCTTGAAGAGCCTTTCAACTTTTGTTTTTCGCTATACTAAGTTTGCGTTGAACTCTCCGGTAGATTTCTTGTATGAATTGCATAGTTGGATTGATGGTCGTATAGATAATGGGTGTATTGTACCACAATATATAGTAGATTCAAAATCCAATTCTTGGGTGCGAGTGTTTAGAACAGGTGAGAATGAGGATCTTCTCTTGTCTCATTTGGCGAGACTTGTACTTCATGTTTGGAATCAAATAAATCAGACCATAGCAATCGGAAAGGTTAGCACATATAATTTTCAAAGTGTATTGTCTTTGTTGATAGATAAGTTTGGGAATATACTTCATGAAGAAGAGCCATATTTGTGTCTTTCTGTAAATCATAGTATCCAACCTTGTTGGGGGAATTCTGGCAGAAAAGTCGTGGAATATCTTAAAGATATGTATATCTTGACAGAGGAATACGGTTTTTTAGAGATTTCTACTAGATTGAAGGACAAGGAATTTCAAAGTAATACCACTTTGAGTTATGAGTTGGAAGCCAAAATCGATTTAGAAATTTCGAATATTCTATCCACATATCCTATAAAGGATAATCCTTATATGGATATATCGGGTGACCTCAATTATCGCTTGAAGCAATATATTGACTTTGAGGAGGTCTATAATATCGTGGATACTCTCAAAAGCTATATCTTGATTTTTATAGAGCATAAACTAGGCAAAGATGGTCATGTCTCAAACATGACGAAAGAAGAGGAAGATACAATCCTCTATAATTATAACGAGTATGTCAAGCCTTATTTGTTTTCAGACGAGATTGTCTTGAGAATGAAAGAAGATGGCGATACATTGTATGGCATTGAGCTGAAATTACAAAAGATACTCTCTGTATTCAATGTACTGCTCATGGTTTATGACTACGAGGATGATGCACTTATTGATAATTATTTATTGAATAGTGGTTTTCTTCGAGACATAGGTATGGGTGATGTTGTGGCTTACCTAACTACTGTACAGGAGCGAAAAGCACAAGAGGAGTATAAGGAAAGCCCTATTTTAATGGAAAAAATAAAACATTTTATTGAAACCATATAAAGATAAAAATATGGAAAATAGTTGCTGGCAAGTTCTATCGCAGAGTGACGGTTTCCTGCAATTGGAAGACAAGGATAAAGAAACTTTGTTTCGCTTGTTGCAGTATGAGGGTGATTTGAAAGACATCAGATTGAATGATGTCTTTCAAATTCCTGATGACAACAGCACAATACAGGAATTACCCGAAGCTACATTTGATAGTGACGATTTTATCGACAAGCGTATCTGTGCTATCAAGTTTAATAATTTCCGATTGTTTCGTTTGCCTCATGACGCGATACCGTATGGTGTGAATTTCTTGAAGAATGGCAAGCCTTGCTCACTTTTTCTTGTGGGTGGAAATGGAACAGGTAAAAGTTCTGTTTATTCCGCTTTAGAATTGCATTATACAGGTTTTTGTTCTCATGCGAAGGAGATGGGATGTAGGCTGGAGGACTACTTGACCTATGGACTTAATCGGATTAATGGCATTCAGGCTGAAAGTGTATCTCTAGGAGTCGTAAGAAAGGATTTAAATTCTGAGGTGCGTCAAAATCTAAAATCATTTGTCCCTGTCTGTTCAACATCCAGCATGTTTTGTTCCGATTATGATGTAGAACAAATACGGCAGAATGGCAATACTTTGTATGAATATATCCTTCAACAATTAGGCTGTGGGCGTTTGTCTTTTTACTATTCATGTGTAACAGAACTTCTGAAGACCTTAGATACTTTTTTGGTTGGATTAAAGCCTAGTGATGATACACTGAGCGTTAGTGGCTTTAATTCTGTAATTCAACAATTCTTTCATCTTAGCAGTAACGCCGACGAGTTAAAAGAATGTAAGCAGTATTCTGAGCCTCAAAATATTTCTGACAGACTTGACGGCGTAAAACATTTGGATAATCCAAAGTTATTCGTCAAGGAGTGGGGAGAACTCGAAAAACTACAGAAATCCCAAAATGCTGCAGCTCCAGTAGTGGGAGCATTAGTTCAATCGTTGGTATCTAACCAAAAGGAATATGAGAGTCGTATTCATACATTGTCGATATTGTATGCGGAATACAAAAATATACTTCTTTCAAAGGAAAGCATGAGAAATGATGAAAAATATCCTGATGAAGAAAGTGTGTTATTGGCATTGGCAGAGGATTTGATGAAACGAAAGACAGAAATGCAAGATAGGGAGAGTCAAAGTCTAGTAGATTCGAATACTGTTCAAAACATGGAAAATCAAAAAGTAGTATTGGAAAATATCAAGGATTTGATAAGGAAAACCAAGCAACAGATAGTCCAGTCGTTTTCTTCTGAGTTTCGTAAGGACTTTCAAGATATTTTGGTCGAATTTTCTGATAATGGCGAGACGTTCAGTCTAGATGTGGCAAGTAATTCAATAAAGTTAAACATACATGTACCAACGGAGGATGGAGATTTTATAACAGATCCTTACGAGTATTTTAATTCATTTCGTTTTAAATTGTTCTGTATCACTTTAAAAATAATTCTATCTTTCTATTGGATGAAACGGAACAAAACAATAGTGCCATTTGTGATAGATGATGTGTTTAATGCCAATGATTTTAACAACGGCTTAAAGTTACAGCAGTACGTTTATCAGATTTACAAATGGTATGATATGAAATTGGTGAAAGAGTCTCATTGTCAAATTCCTTTCCAACTTATCATGTTTACCCATGATGACTTGATGCTTTCTGCTTTTAAAAAGGGGTATTGTTATCAGAGTGAAAAGGATTTTATACGAGAAAAATATATTAAGTCAAGCTCAATGGATATGATATGTGGTCGTCTGTTTCCTTATAAGGTCATAGAGAAAGCTCAAAAGGTAAATAGTATGCGATTTAAAAATTTATACCTGTAAAAATATGAAGTTTTTTAAATACTTGTTTGCTATATTCTTGTTCTCTAGCGCAATTCTTGCAGTCATATTTCTTTATGGTAATCTGTTGGAAGCGATAAGGTACAAGCCTCATGCTTATGACAGCAAGCGAAAATATGTGCAATATGTCGTAATAGACTCTACCAAGAACGACTCTGTTCATGTAAAATATGGTTCATCTGTTGATTCATTGATAACTAATCGACTGAATGCTTATACAGAAAAGGTTGATTCGATGAATCACATACTTGCAAGAGTTGATGGTCAATATGTGGCAACGATTGATTTGATGATAGACAAGCTCAATACTTGGATTGGCTTGTGGTTAGCAATTCTGACGTTGATACTTGGATTGATTTCCATATGGCAATATCTTAGAATAGAGAAATATGAAGACCGAATTCGAAAACTAGAAAAAAGCAACGAGAAGAGATTGAAAGAATTGAAACAATTCCAAATAGGAATGGAAGATAAGATTTCTCAAAAACTGCAAGAGCACCATTATTCTACTTTAGAAAATCGCATAACTTCAATTTTAATTTGCTTAAGCAGTATTCCAGACCCTCAATTGCTGTATAATTGTACCGATCGTAAAGAGCAACTTTCGTATTATCTCCATATCATGTCAGAGTTGCTAGGTAATTATACCGCTAGTATCGAAAAGGAAAATGCCAAGCATGAACTGCCTAAGACTATGATTACCCATATTCCAATGGTATTGCTGAATTTGCGATTAGCCTTAGTGAGAATTCAAGGTATATCAAACAAATATGACGTTCATATATTTTTCTATGAATTGACTTTATATATCAAGAATACTGAAGAGATTATAAGAAAGCGGCAGAGCTTAGAAAATGATTTTGTCTTTAAGTTGAAGAAGATTTTGGGTGATTTCAATGAACTTATTTCAATGTTGGATAATTGCAATGAATAATTATGTCAAATCAAACATCAGATAATAACAAGCGAATAGCGAAGAATACTTTGTTTCTTTACTTCCGAATGCTCTTTATGATGGCGGTGTCTCTGTTTACGAGTCGAGTTGTCTTGAATACATTGGGAGTGGAGGATTATGGTATTTATAATGTGGTAGGCGGTATTGTAGCCATGTTTGGATTCATTAATGGATCCATGTCATCAGCTACACAACGATATATCACCTTTGCCTTGGGTAAAGGGGATAAGAATAGATTGCAGACCGTATTTAGTACCACACTTCAGATTCATACACTGATAGCAGGTATAATCGTGTTATTGGGAGAAACCGTCGGCTTATGGTTTTTGTATAATAAGATGCAGATACCTGTGGATAGAATGGATGCAGCCTTCTGGGTGTTACAATGTTCTATAGTATCTGCAGTGATAATGATTATTAGTGTACCTTATAATGCGGATATCGTCGCTCATGAGAAAATGTCGGCTTTTGCTTATATCTCCATTCTGGAGGTAGTATTAAAGTTGGCTATTGTATATATGCTGTTAATATTCTCATGTGATAAGTTAGTCTTGTATGCTTTCCTGCTATTGGCGATACAGATATTGATTCGCTTTTGCTATAGCTATTATTGTAACAAGCATTTTGAGGAAACCAAATACAAGCATATATGGGATAAAGCATTATTTAAGGAAATGACAGGCTTTGCTGGTTGGAGTATGTTTGGTAATTTGGCTGCTGTACTTTTCGGACAAGGCTTGAACATGCTGTTGAATGTCTTCTTCGGACCTGTTGTTAATGCAGCTCGTGGTATTGCGGTTCAGGTACAGAATGCCGTCCAGCAGTTTGTTGGCAACTTCCAAATGGCACTTAATCCTCAAATCACCAAAACGTATGCACAAGGTGAATTACAGGAAATGCATAAGTTGATGTATCGTAGTGCACGCTTCTCGTTTTTTCTTCTATTCTTCCTATCTTTGCCTGTTCTTTTTGAGACCAATTTCATATTAACGATATGGTTGAAGACGGTACCAGAAAATACTATTGTATTCTTGCGTATTATGATATGTACGTCTTTGATATATACTTTATCTAATCCTCTAGTTGTGGCGAACCAGGCAACGGGTAAGGTTCGTAAGTATCAAGCAATTTGTGGAACAATTTTATTGATGATATTACCTGTTTCGTACGTATGTCTCCGTTTGGGATTTCCTGCATATTCTGTATTCATTGTACACTTTATGATGGAGTTTTTGACCCAGATAGTACGAATGTTCTTGCTCCGGCCTTTAATTGGGATTAGGATTAGAGATTATTTAAGATACATCTATTCACCTGTACTCTTTGTAATTGCAGTTTCGGTAATTCTACCAGCTTTAGTCTATTTTAATATGGAAGATACTGTGATTAGATTTTTCATAGTTGGAATAGTATGTGTTCTTTCTGTTTCATTAACAGCATATACGTTGGGCTTGTCAAGTAATGAAAGAGTATTCGTTAAGTCTAAGGTTTTTGGTGTACTACATAAATTTTCAAAGTGATGATACATATATCAGATAAGAAAAACTGTTGTGGATGTTCTGCTTGCGTACAGCGATGTCCTAAGCAATGCATCAGATTGGAAGAAGATATGGAAGGTTTCTTGTATCCGCAGGTGGATGAAGAGACTTGCATCAAGTGTGGATTGTGTGAGAAAGTATGTCCTATCTTGAATCAAGCTGATAAGGTGCCTGCGCAGGAAGTGCTTGCGGTGAAGAATCCGAATGAAGAGGAGCGTATGAACAGCTCTTCGGGTGGTGTTTTCCTACCTTTAGCAAGAGAGGTTGTCAATATGGGCGGTGTCGTTTTTGGAGCTGTCTATGATGATAGTTGGGAAGTACATCATGTCTATGCAGAGAAGATAGATAATGTTTATCCGATGATGGGTAGCAAATATCTTCAGAGCAGAATAGAAACGTCTTATAGGGATGCAGAACGATTCTTAAAGCAAGGACGTGAGGTTATGTTTGTGGGAAGTCCGTGTCAGATAGCAGGACTTAGGACATTCTTGCGCAATAAGGAATATCCAAATTTGTTGGCTGTTGATTTCCTTTGCCATGGCGTTCCAAGTCCTGGTGTTTGGAGAAGGTATTTGGCTGAGACTTATGGGGGATATGATGCAAAAAAACGAAGTCGCCGTAAGGCGACTGCTGGAAAAAATTCCGTTTTGTTTTCATCTCTAAACGCAACGTCCCCCATAGGGGACATTAAGTTTAGAGATAAAGCTGAGAGTGGCTGGAAAAAATACCGTTTTGTCGTCCGGCAAAAGTCCGCCTCTAAGGCGGACCAAAATACCGTTTTGTCGTCCGATATACATTCTAATAATCCTTTTATGCGAGGATTCCTTTCTGATATATATTTGCGCCCTTCATGTTATGAATGCAAATGTAAGAATGGAGTAAATCATAGCGATTTAACTATCGCAGATTTTTGGGGGATCAATAATGTTAATCCAGAATTTGATGATGATAAGGGAGTTGGCTTAGTGTTAGTTAATACACAGAAGGGTAAGGTTTATTTCGATAAATTAGACATGGTGGTTCATAAAAGTTCTTTAGATATAGCACAAAAGCATAATGGCGGTTTTAACGAACATACCAAAGCGCATCCTAAGCGCTCTCTCTTCTTTGCAATGATTTCAGGAGGAAAAACCATAAAAGAAGCAGTGGATATATGTCTTCAGATTTCATTTTCTTCTAAGATACTGAATATAATTAAGCGTCTTTTGAAAAAAATGGTAATGAAAGTCTTGGGTAAAACAGAAACGACTGCTATCAAGGTGTTTTTGAAAAGATAACTCTCTGTAAAAATAGATATTATTTCTGAGGTCGTTTTAGCGAATTTCCTAGAGATGATTCTGGGAATGAATACTAAGTTTATATAAAATAAAATGTTAAATAATACGATTCGGGGGGGGTACTCTGAGAGTATCAATATATTGCGGTTTCCCCTCGCCATACTCGTTGTGTTCGTGCATGGCTTCGGTGCAGACATTGATGTAGCCCAGCTGCATGCCAGTGGTTTAACAGGTGCTGCCGTCTATGACTATGTTAGGCTTTTCTGCTCCGTGGTGATAGCGAGAAGTGCTGTACCCATCTTCTTCGTCATATCGGGATACCTCCTTTTTCGGAAGGTTGAGGAGTATGGCAAACAGGTGTATGTCGGGAAACTGAAGAAAAGATGGCACAGTCTCGTAATCCCATACCTCTCGTGGAACGTGCTCTTCGTGCTCTGGACTTTGGCGTTCAAGTTGGGAGGCATACTCCTGCATGGCAAACCATGGAGCGGTATCGGCGATTATTTCCTTCAGAATGGTTGTCTCCACATGCTTTGGGACAGCAGCGTATGGAGTGAACGGACTACTTGGCTCGGAGTCGAGACCCACAACAGCGGTCCTGTGCTCCTGTCTTTCTGGTATATGAGAGACTTCATCATAATGGTCATTCTATCGCCCGTCTTTTTCTGGCTCATCAAGAAGTTGCGCTTCTTCTTCATCCTCCTGCTGATGGCGGTCTATGCCTTCGACATCAGGGTGGCGTGGATGAGCGGTACTTTCACGGCAGCGGGATTGTTCTTTGGTTGTGGAGCCTATTTCGCCATCATGAAGCAAGACTTTACCGATTTGCTTTGGAAGTGGAGATATGCGATAGTACCGTTGGCTGTGATTCTGATGGCGATGCAGACTTATACCGGCTCAGCGATGGGCGACAGTGTTTCGAGGATGATTCATCCTTGGCTTGTCATCTTCCAGAGTGCGGCTTTCATCATCGTGGCTTCGGCGATGTGCAGGCATCAAGGCTTGTTCCGGTGGAACAAGAAATTGGCTGGTACCTCCTTCTTTATCTATGCCCTGCACCCTTTCATCTTGGGTCATATCATAGCCATTATTAATAAGGTGGCGCCGATGGGCGATGCATGGTATATGAAGACCTTCTGTTATCTCACTGCTCCGTTGGCATGCGTAATGGTATGCGTGGGAGTGTATTGGGGGATGAGAATGTATATGCCAAGTGTGATGAGAGTGCTGATGGGGGAGAGAAATGATGTGAATAAACAAAGAAAAAATCCCAACCCATAAGTTTTTTAGGACTTACAAGCTGGGATGATTTTTAACACGAATCTCTCGAATAGCACGAATTTCTGGGAACTGCCCGGGCTTTCTAGAGATGGAAGTCGATTTCCTTCAGCCATTCCTTGACATTAAAGCTAGGACAGCTCTTGCGAA
>ERZ1026882.649-NODE-649-length-17419-cov-8.949896_pt1 | contig 17419 bp, 38 predicted proteins | sample MGYA00380171_ERZ1026882 | MGnify/ENA primary metagenome ERZ1026882 (study PRJEB33269, sample SAMEA4719807) | human gut metagenome | biome: human-associated habitat; feature: organic feature; material: feces | place: Cameroon | collected 2013-10 ...
TCGCGCCACATTCCTTTCATGTACGGCAAAACGTCCTCTTTCTGAAACATCATGTTTGGGTGTACTTCTTGCATTATTCTCTCCAATAAAAAAATCGCGTAGCCGGATGATACCAGATACGCGATCTTTGGTTTAGCTATTCGTGCTGTTTATGAAGTCCGACTCTTTTACGACGCGGAGCATTTCGTAACGGTCGCATTTCGTTGTTAGCGCTTTGCCGTTGGAGTCAAATCGCAGATCTGGACGGCAGAATGAAGCGCGATAGCCCTTGCATCCGTTCCGCTTATAGTCGGCGTGAACCTTTTCAGCGCCGGACACTGAAATCATCCCGCGCTTGCGCCACTGCTGGATAACCTGGTGAGTAACCTTTAAACGCCTTGTCATTTCTGCCTGTGATCCGTAATATTCACAAACAGCCTCAAGGCGAGCACGCAATCCGGCTTTGACTTCATCCTTTAGAACGTAGTAGCCTGTTTTGCGCTTGCGCTTTTTCTTGTCTTTACCGCGCTTTACTCCGTTGTTGCCATTGATTGTGCGTTTGTCAATCTCGCCAGTTGATGCAGCAATTTTCATATTGAAACCTCCGATAGCACTTTTTGCTAAAAACATTCAAAACGTAGGCGCTATTATACATTCAATCGGTTAACGAATAAAGGTTAAAAATGGCAATTCCAAACATTGATAAACAGCTTTCCGCTTTGGGTGAGGCGGTAATAAAGGCGATTCAAGATCGCTTTACGTTTGGCGAAATCACCCCATACCCTTACCAGTGCGTTGCGTACACCGAGATCGCAAAGCGCATGAAAAATTACGAGCATCCTTTCTTTGTGAAAGCGTCAGTATCCGCTGGCAAGACAATGATTTTTGCGATGGTCGCGGCGCAATGTCAGAGAATGGGGCTTAAAATGATGGTTCTCGCTCGCCAGGGTGAGATTGTGGATCAGGATTCAGAGGAGATCAGCAATTTCGGCGTGCCTAACTCCGTTTACTGCGCCGCTCTGAAACTCAAGGGCGTACACTTCCCCATCGTGGTTGGATCCGAGGGAACCGTTTCAAACGGACTGTTTAAGGCGCTGGGTGACTACGTTCCGCACGTTATCGGAATTGATGAATGCCACCAGGTAGATTGGGAGGATTTAGCCGAGGCTATCGAAAACGAGGAGCCGTGGGAGCAAATGACCACGAAAAAAGGCGAGATTGTCCTGAATGGTGACGGCTCCCGCGCTCTCAACAATGACGGTGAACCAATGGAGGGAACGGGGCGCACGCAATACACGCTTATCATTCGAGAAATGCAGCGCCGATGCAAAGAGACATACGGGCATGAGTTGCGAATTTTCGGAATGACCGGATCGGAGTTTCGCGGCGTGGTTCCAATTCTTGTGGAAGATAAGCGCCAGCGCGGTTTCTGGCGCGAGCAGGTAACGAACATTGATACAAATTACCTGATCAAGTTCGGCTCAGTTGTGCCTACAAACTTTGGCGGCGTAGATGGATTGGGTTATGACCTTTCAGAGTTCACGGCATCCAGTGAGGACGGCGTAGCAGACTTTGACCAGAAAACCCTGCGCAAGATGGAGGAGAAGATCCATAAAGATGCAACCATGACGCAAAAAATCATGGCACGCGTGCATGAGATCTGCAAAGACCGCAACGGAGTGCTGGTAACTTGCGCTGGTGAACGTCACTGTAAAGAGGCCGCCGCCGCACTTCCGCCAGGAGCGACATACAGAATCATAACTGGCAAGACGGGAGAGAAACAGCGTAAGGAGTGGTTAAGAGAGGCGTTCGAGGGAAAGGTAAAATACATTTTCCAGGTTCAGGCTTTGACCACTGGCGTAAACGTTCCTTATTGGGATACGTCCGTCATACTGCGCAAAATTGGATCGCTTACACTTCTAATCCAGCTTTTGGGGCGCGGTATGCGACTGTTAAAGAAATGGCACATTGAGCAAGGATTCAAGAAAGATGATCACCTTGTTCTCGACTTTGCCGGATGTATGGACGAGTTAGGCCAGCTTTACTTTGATCCTATCCTGGAGCAAGCGCAGTACCAGCGTCGTGGTGACAACGGGAAAGATCCCAAATTCTGCCCTGACTGCGGAACTGAAAACTCATTCTATGCACGCCGTTGCGTTCACGTTGACGAAAACGGAAATCGCTGTGAGTATTTCTGGAAGTATCGGGAGTGCGAGGATCAGGTAGACCCGCGCACGAAAAAGGTTGTCGTCAAAGGCTGCGGCACTAAAAACGACATAGCCGCCAGGATTTGCCGCTGCTGCGATGTGTCGCTTATCGACCCGAACGAAAAACTATCCGGCAAGCACTACACTAAAAATGATTGGTGCAATGTAAAATCGTTCCGTGTCGATATGACAAAAAACCAGCGCGGGATCGTGTTCTGTTATGAGCTTGAGGCACACGGGGAAACGTTCAAGGCTTATGAGCGTTTTTTCCCTGAGTCTGACAATCAGATCTGTAAAACGCTATGGAGGCAAACGGCTCTCAAGCACATTGCAGATCGCAGGATTGCAGGTGTTACGGCGAGCTATCGCAACGCTCGCAAGATCATGCAAAACGCGCATCACATCATGTCTCCGAAACGCGTTACGCATCGCAAAAACGCGAAAGGAGAGGACATTATTTATCATCGGGAGTTTTGAATATGGTTACTGACAAAGGCGATTATCTGGAGTATTACGAACGGGATCCGAGCGACACGCGCAAGGAGGATTCTCACCAGGTTGATTGTGTGGCGTGGTTGCGCCACCACTACCCGCACTTGCTTTTCTGGCACACTGTTAACGAGGGGAGCAAGACAATCACCGCCGCGCTGCGTGACGAACAGGCCGGATTGCTCAAGGGAGTTTCGGATTTCGTTATCCTGATTGGTTCCGGTAAATACCCGTTCGCAGCCATAGAGCTAAAACAAGCCAACAAATCAGGGAAGCGCAAGGCGTCACCTGTCAGCGATAACCAGAAAGCTTTCTTGAGCAAGGTTAGGGCGCTTGGTGGATTTGCCGCCGTGTGCTATGGCGTAAAGCAATTCAAACTTGCAATTGCAGATCTCTTGCAGGAATAGCACTTTTTGTTAAAACCCGCTTAGGCGGGTTTTGTATTATGCACTCAACGAAACAAACACGGAGAATGAAATGAAAAAGCAAATCTTGGGGGCTGCGATAATCCTCGCATCTGGATTGGCGGCATGGAAAGCACCATCGATAATAGAGAAAATGGTTAAAGATCCGATTGATATTGAGCTTAATCGCAAGGCTTGCATTATGGCATCAAAGAAATCAGTTAATGATTTTGTCATTGCCAACGGTTACGAGTTAAGCGACAAGGCAAAGAGAAAAGCAGGTCTGGTAATTTCGCAGCAGTGCAAGCTTTCTGTTTATTCCGAGAACGGAGAGCACGCCAGGGAGCCTAAAACATTAAAATCAGCCGGAAGCATGTTTATGGATGGTCTGGATTACGAGGAATCGCTAACGGTTCGATACGCCAAAAAGCGCTCCGATTTTAACGGGAGAATCGTTGCAAAGATGGGAATAAAAGAAGTTTCAAGGTGGATTGAGAATTTCGAAGATTCAAGAAATAAATAGCACGAATTGCTAAAACGCCGGATGATGAATCCGGCATAATACACCCAACGAAAACAACTGAGGATTTGAAAATGTTAAAAGATATCTCTAAAGCGGTTTACTGGATTTTTGTTGTTCTTATCGCTCTATTTATTGTCTCACTTATAATCTCTCTGGTTGCGTTTGGTGTTGATATAATCTTTGGCGTTGTTGGAATCTTCCTTGCCGTTATATTTGCCCCAATGCTGCTTACTAAGGCAGCCGCAAGCGGTGCAGAAATTGAAGCGCCAAAAGCAGAGAGTAAATCTGACGCTAGCAACGCGGCTAAATTCTACATGATGAAATAAGGATCTAAAAATGGCTAAAGACATTCTTGATAACTCAACAATAGACGGTATCGAGCAGGTTGATGAAATGGACTTTCACGAATTGCAGCACGGGAAATATTCAGATATCGCCCTGCGCTCAGGCGGCCATTACCAGGCTGTGAAACCTTGCCAGTATTATAAGGTTACTGGAAACCGCTATGCTGGTAGCAACACTCCAGATGTTGTCCGTGACCTTTGGGCTACTCCGCGCGATGTTGTTGCGTACATGGAGAGCCGATACGGGAAATATGATCTTGACGCTGCGGCGAGCGAGGACAATAAAGTCTGTGAAAAATTCTATAGCAAGGAAACCAACTGCTTAAAGCGCTGGTGGGGTAGCAAAAAGCACGTATGGCTGAATCCGCCATATTCGAATCCAGATCCGTTTGTACTCAAGGCCATTGAGCAGATGGAGCACGATAACCAGATCGACATATTGCTTCCAGCCGACAACTCAACGGCATGGTTTAGCGACGCACAAAAGCACGCTGCTGAAATTATCTGGATCACTGGCGAGACCTGGAAAGATGAAGATGGGCGCGAGTATTCACGAACCGGACGATTAGCGTTTATTTCCGGCCTGACAGGTGAGCCAGTTAGCGGCAACAACAAAGGCAGCGTGATCTTTGTCATGCGCAAATTAAAGGAGGGCGAAACGCAGCAAACTCACTACGTGAAAATCAGCGATATTTGCCCGTCAGTAAAAAACAAGAGAGCCAAAGCAAGGAGTTTTTAATGAAAGATGATTTTGCAGCACTTGGAATTTTGTGTGCCTTTATGATTGGCGGCGGCTTTTGTTCTTATGCGCTCCTGGCGCTTATTATTAAAATCGGGGAGTTGATTTAATGACAGAGAGAAACTTTACACTTAACGAAACAGGAATGTTTTTGCTGTATCGCGCTATGGTATGCCAGGCGCTTGATCTGAATCCGCACATAAAGGAAGTGATAGAGGTTGACCCGTGGGAATATTCAAGCGCCCTTGATATGAGCTTTGAAGAAACAGCGCGGCTACCTCTTGAAAAGTGGCATATCAAGATTGCTAATGATCTTGATGAAATGTGGCAAGACCTCAAAAAACGAACGGCTCACTAAATAGCACTTTTTGTTAAAACTGCCCGGCGAAAGTCGGGCATAATCATTTCCAACGAAAACCACTGAGGAAAACGAAATGAAAATTTACAGCAAAGCAGCACTGGAAATTGCACAGCAAGCAGCACGCGAGGCGGTAGAGTTGGGCGTTGTTGGCGGCGGCGATTTCGATTGGGGAATGGCTATGATTTGGCTGAAAATCGCAACCGGACACGCGCCAGTTTTCAAGTATGAGGAGCGCGGGATTCGCTCAATCGTAGCGGCTATGGAGGGCAAAGATGAAGGTTGAGCAAGGCCGCGAGGCTGTTTGGAATCACGCCAAAGAAACAGGAATGGCAGACGATATAGCACGAATTGCTAAAATATTTGATCTGGCTGATGTTAGTATTATCAGCAACGGGAAAATGACTTACTTACACGAGAGGCCGCGCAAAATGCACCGTGTGCCAGCAATCCCGACAAAAATCGACTTCAAAGAAGCAATGGCAAAAATCAGAGAGCCTAAAAAGTATTACAAAGGAGAATAGTTATCATGTGGCGCTTGCTTGTTCTTCCAATGCCCGTTATCATTGCCGCCGTTGTTATGTACGCACTTGTTATGTAATTTAAGAGGAAAAGTTAATGATTCAGAAAATGACAGACCAGCAGTTTAAAGACGCGCGAGCGGAGGGCAAAACCTACAAGCAGATCGCGGGGGAGTTCGGCTTGAATGTTCGCACCGTTGAGCGCCGAGCGGCACGCCTTGCTCGCCAGGGTGAGACTGACACGAAAGGCGCTCCAGGTTTCGCGGTTGTTCGCGAGTCAGTCCTTACGCGTGCGAACGGCGAAGAAGTGATGCGCTGGACTATCACCAATAAAGATAAAGAGCAGTTGGAAGCGTTAATGCAAGCCGCAATGGAAGCATTCGCTGAGGAAGTGCCACGCCTTGAGCCTCAGCCGGAAAGCCGCAAAGACTACAGCGAAAGCCTTGCGCTATACCCTATCTTTGATATGCACATTGGCGCAATGGCTCATAAGCACGAATGCGGCGAGAATTGGGACACGGCAACCGCCGAGAAGGTCATGAATGACTTCTTTGATTATGCTGTAGAGTGTGCGCCAAACAGCGAAAAGGCCGTGCTCCTGATTGGTGGTGACATGCTTCACAGCGACGGCCTTGAGGCTGTAACACCTGCTAGCGGTCACGTTCTGGATCAGGATAGCCGCTACGCCAAGCTTGTTTATGTTGCAATCCGAGCGACTCGCCGCGCTATCTCCTTGATGTTGACCAAGCACAAAGAGGTTGAAGTTCAGGTTATCGAGGGAAATCATGACCAATCAGGAATGATCTGGCTACGCGCAGCAATGGCGGCGGCATACGAGAATGAGCCACGAGTGACGGTTGATGTTTCTCCTCGTGTAGTTCATCACACACAGTACGGAAAAACCTTCCTCGCTTATCATCACGGTCACACTGTGCGCAAGCCGGAGGCGTTATTGATGATGTGTGCGGCGGATTGGCGAGAGGACTTTGGGATCTCGAAATCAATGTATGCTCACGTTGGACATTGGCATCACCAGACCGTGACAGAAACCAGCCTGGGGATTGTTGAAGTTCACAGCACTATGGCGGCTAAAGATGCGTATGCGGCTCGCGGAGGTTGGCGCTCTCGTCGTCGCGCTGCGGTTATCATCTACGACAAAGAGCACGGCGAGATCGGGCGCTTTATGTTCTACCCTGAAATGATGGAGTCAAAATAATGAAAGTGAAATGCGTTGAGAATTCATCTAAAACACTGCCTTACTACGAGGGCTTTGTGTACGAGGCGGAGCCGTTACCTGGCGGCATGTACAAGATCAAAGATGAATCAGGGCAGCACATCATTGCTCCGCTAAAAGGACATTATCTGGAGTTTTTGCAGATTGATTGACATTTAATTTCATAAGCTTACAAAGGGTTAGCATTTGCTAACCCTTTTTTTATTGTTTTGTTTTTGCTCATTGATGGTTAACATACACTCGCTTAACTATTGACATTTGACAAAAGGAGATCGGATTATGAGAGAATTTTTAAACGCAGCAACTACCAGCACCGGAGGCGCATCACTGACGGGCGCGGCGACGGGGCAAATGACAATCGCGGTTGCTGGTCTTATCCTTATGGCGGCTTTTGGTTTTTGGGGCGCTTATCTGCGCTGGAAGGATAGCAAGGCGCTGCGAGAGGCGTTGGATCGTGAAGATATCAAAGAGGCAATTCGAATCAGGGGGAAATAATCATGAGTTTACAGAGAAGCGCGGCATACGCTTTATTTGGCGCTGCGCTCTCGTTAACTTCTCCACTCCTGGAGGAGATCGAGGGCATTCGCTACAAGCCTTATAAAGATATTGCCGGAATCTGGACAGTCTGCGCGGGTATTACCGGATCTGATGTTGTGCTGGGTAAGACGTACACGCAGAGAGAATGTGACGCACTTCTTGCCAAGCACATCGGGATCGCAAAGGCAGAAGTCGATAAGAGAGTGAAGGTTGAGATCCCGGACACAATGAGAGCGGCGATGTATAGCTTCACGTACAACGCTGGTACTGGAGCGTTTCGCAAGTCAACAATGCTCAAGAAGATCAACAATGGCGATCTCTATGGGGCGTGCGACGAGCTTTGGAAATGGACTTATTATTACAATCCAAAAACGGGCAAGCGCGAGAAGTCTAAGGGGCTAAAAAACCGTCGCGCAGTTGAGTATAAATATTGCACTAAGGATCTGAAAAAATGAAACGATTAGCTTTGGCGGTACTGGTTGCCGCCTCTCTTTCTGGTTGTTCAGCGTCAAGCGCCCTGAGCGGTCTTATCGGCAGTAAGCCTGAAATCACAGCACAGGCCGGAGCCGAAAACGTAAAGCAGACCGTAGGCGTTACGGCTAAAAATGACGAGAGCAGCAAGCAGGAAAACACAATCAAGGATTCGCAGGTTGGCAAGGTTGACTCCTCCAACAAAAAGAAAGTGAGCACATCAAGCATCCAGGCTGAGACAATCACAGCCGACAAGATCGAGATCAGAAACAGCGAGAGCGATTTGTATGTGATGTTCTTTGCGCTGGCGTGCTTCTTTGTTGCTGGCTTTGCCGCTGGCGTTGTTTGGAAGGGCAGAAAAAATAAAGGGGCATAATGCCCCTTTTTCTATTCAAGAAGTCGGACGTTAATCAATACTACGCCGTCCTCGTCGTGCAGATTGTGCTCCTTTGCTGGATTAGCTCTCATGTCGCTATACAGGATCAGGAGCAGCGCCGCAATCATTTCGTCATGCGATACCGAATTTACGGCGCAATGCTTCATAATCGCATCTATTAGATTTTGTGTTGAATAATTCATCGTCGCTTAACTCGTCAAGATGAAACAGATCGTAAATGTATTTGTTGCTTTCACCTTCCAGGCTATACAGTTCAAATCCAAATGGCCTCTTGTGCGAGCCGTAGCACGTCACCACGCCTTTATCTATCCCAAGATAACCCAATGTAGCCATTCGCGGTATAAACTCAAGAGAAACGCTTGAGGCGAATTTACGAGGCGTCATATTGGCGGCTCTCGCGAGCCGCTCACATTCTTTGTGCTGAAAAACAAATCTCGCTAAGTGCTGGCGATTAAACCAATCGTAGCTTTCGCAAAACTTATACAGATCCAGCAGAAACATCATTTATCACCCCATTAAAGCAGGATTCACAAACACGCGCCCATTCGTTAAGCATACGTAGTTCAGATCTTCAAGGATTGGCAACAAGTGCTCCTCAATTCGCTTCATTACGCCAGCCTGCCCCAAGAACGGACGAACCTTGCGCACCGATTCATAAATAGCTCGCGCAGTGATAGCGCCTTTATTGGCCTTTCCGAGTCTGGTTATCGTGTCGATAATCTTGATCAACTCCGCATCCTGACCAGCATGACCGGAGGCGTTTGCCGCGCTAATGTAGGTCTTGCTCAACTCCTGGAACATCAAGAGAGCCTCCTGCATAGTCTCAACGTCAATCTCCCGTGACTTTGTGGCGGTTCCGTTAACGTCCTGCCAGTTTCGGATCGTGTGGATAACGGAGGCCAGGCGAATAACCTGCTTATCCATTTTACCCAACGCGCCGCGCAGCATTGTGTGAGAATATTCTCCGCCGTCTGCTAGTTTTGGCTCCATTTCCTGACGAGCCATGTTGAGCACGCGCATAGCGGAGCGGCTAACCTTCAATGAAACGGATTGCTCCATCATGATATTGTGGATCAGCTTGTAATAGTCTGCTTTTAGACCTGCATCAACTGGCGTGTAAGTTGTGTCTCCGTTGTCGTCAACGAATTTACGGCGGCCTAAGAATGACTCCTCGCGCACCAGCAGGAAACGCTCTGAAACACCGATACCACGAGCGCCAGCCTCCATAATGCCGCTGATTGTCTCGTCCTGCGCAATCACAGCCATGCAACCAAGAGCCGTAAAGCTCATGTTGTTTTCTGCATTCGCACGGGCAATGGAAACGTGACCGCTATCCCAAGCCTTGAGCACCAATTCGCTGTTAGTTTTGCGCTCGCTATTGGCGTATGTGAGTCCGAGGAGTGAGTTGATACTGGTTGCCTCGTCCGAGATCACAGCGAAATTGCCCTGGCGGAAGTTGATTTTAGCCAAACCCTCTGGAGTGGTATCTGAAACCGGAAACACAACGTCGCACAGTTTTGCGAGCTTTTCCTCGTATTCCTCTTTTTCCTCATAAAGAGCGGCGTACTCAGTGCCGGAGCGCTCGCTCTTTAATTCCTTTGCGATCCCGTTGAGTTTTGCCTGAATCTTTTTGCGCTCTTTCTTGCGTTGCTCGTTGATGCGCTCAACCTCTGCAACAATCGGAGCAATCGCCATTGAGTTGATCGCGGATTTACCAGTAGACGGCGGCTGGCTGGTCACAACGTATAGCGCCGTTGGCTGATCGGTTCCGTGGTATTCCACGGTGAATCGTCCGAGCATTGCGGCAGACACACAGCCTACAAAATGCATATATGCAGATGAAACAGGGAATTGAACGGATTCCGCCAGGCTGCGAGACAGCTTTCCTACAACGTCGCAATCGTTGCCGAGGGAAATCACAGGATACTTGTCATTTCCGCTGTTAATGTCCTTAACGTCACCCCAAAAACCAGACGAGCGAGAGTAGCCGTTTGCCTGGATTGCAACCTTAACGGCGCTCAAGCCTTGAGCCTCAGCCGTTGAAATGATTTGTTGTGGTGTCAGCGTGGATTGTTCAAAAAACATCTTAAAGTCTCCTTGTTGGTTGACCCGTATTATAGGCCAACCATCTTACAGCCTTTTAGCAATTCGTGCTATTTTAAACGTTCAACTTTTGCGAGAAGCTTCGATCCGTCTATGCTCCAGCACTCAAGAGTTTTTGGATCAAAGTCTAAAGACCTGTGGAATGTGTGACCAATCAGCAGATAACCGCCGCGCTGCCGAATCTGGTAAACAGTTTCGCCAACCGTGAATAATGAAATGTCGCTGTATGTCACTTTGAATCTATTAGCCAGCATACTTTTTGGTATGTGGCGGGTATATTCTACGCCTTGAATCATGAGTATTTCGCCTCGAACAAGTAAGCACCACCAGCAGAGAAACCAACCTCCTCCCGATACAGGGTGAAGCGGTCGCCGTCCTCGTCAAACACATAACCAGCAACGCCACCCAATACGCGCCCTTGTTCGATCTGGTAGCGCTTGCCAGCCTTAAACGTTTTCTTGTGCTTCATGCTATGGTCTACCCAAGTACATTTAATTGTTTTGGTTTTGATTTCTCGGAAATCGTTAAAATTTGCGTGCTCCCACTTTGCGCCTTTGGTTAATTCCTTAACCTGGAAAGCTCCAGTTTCAAAGAATTGAACCTCGTCAACAATTCGAGCTTTCATTAATTTATTGTCGGCGTTGCGGATAACTTTCATTTCTTGCTCCTTATATTCGAATAAGCTCTCAAAGTGTCAATCAATTTATCTTTGCCGCGTGCTGAAACTCTAAAACCTGCGTACTCCTCGAATCTTTGTTTTGCCTCCTTTACTGAAAGCCCTTTATTTTCAAGGGCATATATTAAGCTGGTGCAAATCTGGTTTAATCCCTTAACTTTCATTCCTGCATCCACTTGCGATATTTTGCTAACTGGTTCATTGAGGACAAAATGCCTTGCTCTTTCATGTTGCTTGCGCGGTAAATCTCAGCTAAATAAGTTTCTCCATTGTAGAGATAAACAGAGCCGCGAAAGGTTTTCAGCTTTGGATTATCAAGACCTGCAATCATTGCCAGGAAATCCGCTTTCTTAGTCATGTGAGCCATTTTGTTATCCTCAATTCGTTTCGTTGAGATAATGATAGCGGATCTTATCGACCCGCTTTTAACAAAAAGTGCTATTTTGAATTAGCCAGCCATACAGCAATCGCCAGGCCGCGCGGAGTGAGTGAGCGAATCAGTTTTGTTCGCGCTGATTTGCCGCCTAGCTTTTTCCAGCCTGGGTTGTCGTTACCAATCGGATCCACTGGCAAAGCCTCAGGCATTACAAAGCCGTTACCAGTCCAAAGGCAAGTTTGCTTATTGTAAGCGTCACTCGCTGGGATGATATCAGGGAAAGCAGGGTGAGCTTCATCCTTGATATGGATATAGCCGCCATAGTCGCACGGATGGAATTTGTGATCCGGCTTGCGCCATAGCGTTGACAGCTTGCCTACAGGGTTTTCGATCATGTACGGAGCGCCAAAGTGATCAGCAATCTCCGCCGCAATCTTGCAGGTCGCCGCCGCCTTAACCTGGAAATCTGGATCAATCTCAGCTTTGCGCTTCCAGTGGCGAGAGCCAGAGTTTGCCAGGTCAGTACATGGAGGAAACGCCATAACAAAATCAGGCTTACCCCAAAGCATGTTGCAAGCGCTCGCCTTGAAATCATCGTCAATCCAGGCGTTAACATATTCAATGTTCGGATGCGTTACGCGCACTGACTGGTATGAGCCGTGATCACCTTCATCGGCATTGAAGCAGACAACTTTATAACCAGCTTTCGCCCACGGCAGAGCCGCATAGCCGGAGCCGTCGAACATTGAGAAAACCAGGCCTTTACGCTCAAACATATCTATCACCTCAGAACGGGAAACAACGTTTGCAAGCTGGATCAAAATCACAGCCGCAGTCATTTACAATCATGGTTGGATCGGCAAACATCGCGCCGCTCTCCATATCCATATCCATGTCGCCAAGCGCCTCGTCAAGCGTGCGCAGTTTGTAAGCAACCTCTAAAGCAGCCTCTTTGTTCAATCCGGCTTGTTCGGCCTCGTGCAGACGGGCAAAAAATGCATCTTGTACCACAATTCACTCCTCTAAAGTGGCGGCGCAATTGCCGCCTTTAAACCAATCAGGACTTACCAAGCTTTCCAGGTTTCGATATACATCGAATTTTCATCCAGGAAATCGATCACATCTTGCTTGCTATACTGGCGCAGCGTGCAGCGCGGCGATGTTCCAACGGTGTAGCAGCCTTTGCCCTCGGTGATAGTCACCTGCTTGATTTTCTCACCTGGGATGTCGCACTTAATGATCACGCGGTGGTGGCTATCCAGGGTTTTCATGATGTTTTCGGTTTTGAGTTTCATCCGTTTGTCCTCGTTTGTTGTCGATGGCGCTACTATACCAGGCCGCAGCGCCGGAGTTTTAACAAAAAGTGCTATCAGTTCCAGAATGAGTGGCGGGGCGCACGTTTACCATCACCGCCGTAGTGGTCATTGGCAACCGCAATCATCCAGGCGTTAGCAAACACCAGCAGTCTCATAAATCACTCCCTTAATCTTCTTGATCTCGTCAACCAACTCTTGCTCGTCGTGAATCATTGAGGGCGAGCACTCCCAACAAGCGGAGGGCAGTTTCTTGTTCTTGCCCTTAATCAGAAATCCGCCCATCAACTCCCAATTGCAGATAAGGCGATCATCACGCATGTCGTAAAGGTTGAACAGGTTGCGACGCTCGCCGCTAACGTAAATCTTCATTCCATTGTTGCGGCAGAATCCGCGTAACTCTTTCGTAACTCGCATTATTCACTCTCCAGTACAGTGACAGGTTCCAGGCGCTCCAGCACAACTTTGAAGTCGGCAAAGAATGTCGGCCTACGTTCGGTTAACTCCGTAAAGGTATCAGTCGCCAGAGTTGCGCGATCACCTTCATAGCACACCACACGCTTTCCGTTCTCGCGGCTGATTGCCACCACGCGATATGTGTTTTTAGTCATGCGTTATCTCCTGATTGGTTTAGTTCTTAACCTGGCTCATGCGATCCATTTCGCGATACCAGATAATCAAATCTTCCAGCGCCTGGAATAAGTCAGCTTTCTTTGTCTCCTTGATGGTGTCACAAACCAGGTTGATATCACATTCCAGCACACCCATGTACTCGCCATACTGACGGCAACCTTCAATGTTGTCTGCCTTGCTGGTGCGGCGATTGTTGCGCTGCGCACGGCAAATCAGGCTGATGATGTTGCTGGTTTCTTTGCTGGTGATGTGATAGGTCATTTCGTTTTCCTCAGCTCGTTTCGATGAATGCATTATGCCGAAATCAGGTCAGTCTGTTTTAGCAAAAAGTGCTATTTAATCGGTAGTCAGTGATTTTGATGATTGCTTGACCAGTTTTGTAATGTTGTTTTTGATGCCCGTCAACTTTTGTGTGATTGCGATGATTGCTGATGTTTTTTGATGTGATTTGATTGTGGGAATCAGCACGGTCTGCCGATGCCGTTTTGATGCTCTCGAAAACTCCGCTCTGTTTTACTTGTTCCCCGATGTTCTCGAATCGACCCACCGCAAATCCGCTCAACGGTTTCCAAACAAAAGAAACAAATAATATCCCTATATATACACTTAAAAATCAATTAGTTAGTTATATATATCTATATATTGTTATTATCTTGTTCTCACTGTTTCATATGTATAGGGATACCCTGTTATAGTTGGCTATTGGTACTGATTAAATATTAAGCATTGCGGCGCGGCTTATCTATGCGTATATATATGGGGTGCTTCCGCAATTCCGCTAAATCGCGTTTGTTTCATGATTTTTTGCTCTGAAATCAGGAGCTTAACATGCCAAAAGGGGGCGAAATCTGGAGCGAAATTTTTTAATACATCGAAAGACGAAAAAAACTATTGACTTGCCAGACGCCTGGCGGCACAATGCGCCCAACAAAACGAACGAGAGGAGAAATCAATATGGCTTTAATGACTGCGCGAGAGTTTACGGCAAAGATGGAGGAGGCAATCGTCAAGGTTGTTTCAGGAGAGGAGCAGGAGATCCGGTTTAGCGCTGGCATGATGCTGTCAATGGTTGACCATGACGAGGCGCAAAAGCTAACTCCGGCTTACATGCGCACAACCCTTAACCGCGTGCCTGAGGTCAAGGCAACCGGAAAGGTGAGCATTAAGACAACAACCGACGACGACGGAACAAAGTTTTTCATCGTCACCGTGAACAAAAACCCGCGCAAGAAGCAACTCACAACTGATGATCTGGAAGTTATCGAGCGCAAGGCAAGGGAGAAGCTTGCAAAGCGACTCCTGGATTTCATGCCAAACGTGATGCAGCTTGACGAATCCGAGCGCGTTGGCGCTATGAAGGGGATTGAGCTTTACCAGGACATGATCAAGAAAATGGCGGAGGGTGAATAATGAAGAAACTGCTCGAAATGTTCTCTCCTCGTGATGCGATGGAGGTTGTGCTATTGGCGGCTATCGCGTGCGGTGTGCTTGGGCTGGCCTTGCAGGTTATCGCGTTTGCACTCGCCATGATTGGTAAATAGCACTTTTTGTTAAAACTGCCCTGCGCGAGTGGGGCATAATAGCCTCAACGAAACGAATTGAGGAGATTGCAAAATGGTTACACTGATTACCTGGGAGCACGAGAGCAGCAACGCGGTAGTGCGCGAGTTTGATTCAGTAGCAGCGTGCTACAGCCTGGCCGCTAACGGCGGTTTCTACAAGGCTCAGATTGTAAACGAGTTTGGAGTGGTTGATTATGAGTTTCATTAATGCGAGCGATGTTAAGCCTGGCGTGGTGTACCGCGCCAAATACACAGATCGGCTGTGGCGCTGGGATGGTGAAACGATGTGGACGAAAGGCGCTGGCGATGTTATCTGGCATGAAAGCGGGTGGCCTCACCCAACAATGACACGCAAGGACATCGCCTATTACCTGGCAGTTGGAGAATTCGAGGAGGTTAAATAATGATCCGATTCAACGTAGATTATCCAGGCTTTAAATCTGGCAAGACCTATCAGGCGAAATACGCGGCGCACCCATTCTACGGCTACCTTGCAATCAAGGTTGTAGACGAGGACGGCGATACGCGCTACCTGGCGCTTGACTTGCTGGATGACGGCTCCATTGTTGAGGTTGACGAAGATGAGCACTGAGGCCTTGCTATACGGAATTTATACACTGCTGTTTTTTATTCTTCTCTGCAAATAGCACGAATTGCTAAAAACTGGATCGGGTGTGCTGGTATAGTACACCCATCAACAACGAACTGAGGACTTAAAAATGAAATCTCGCAAATACCGCAACATCTTCAACAATCTGACTTACTGGCTGGAGGACGGCGCTGTCATGGTTAGCAACGGCGAGCAAACAAAGAAATCGCTGTTAAGCGCAGAGGAGTTTTTCATTGCAGTAGGCCGTGACGTTCTGGAGTTGATTGAAGAATGAGCATGTTTACAATATATCACGCCGTCGCATGGGCGGCTCTTTTTGCCTGGGTTATCACTCACTACTAAGGGGAAATTATGCTGTCAATTCGCAACTGGTTTATGCGCCTCATTGGGAAAGAGGTTGAGGCTTTCGGTTATAACATTCCGGCAAGCTTCAAGCGTGCTTGCCCTGGCAATGCCAGCGGCATCTATTGGGAAATGCCGGACGGCACATACTGGTTCACAATTTGCCCAGGATTCAAGATGGAAGTAAGTGAGCGCGACTATGAGCGCGGAACGTGGTTTACAGCTATGCAAGAGATCGGGGAGGAATTTTAATGATCAAATTTGAGCTTTGGGGTTACACATACCATCTGCGCGGCACTTACGGCGTTGCTATCGTTGACCTTGACGGCACGCTATCGGACGGCACGCACCGCTTGCACCTGATGCCAACAAAGGACTTGCACCTCACCGAAAGCTGGAGCGAGTTTAACAAGGCGGCAGCTAACGACAAGCCGATCCAGAGCACGATTGATGTTGTGCGTAACCTTTGGCGTGCTGGGATGGGAGTCGTTATCCTGACTGGTCGCAGTGACGAGGTGGAGACTGATACTATCCTTTGGTTGGATCGCCACAAGGTGAAATATGACTGGCTTATCATGCGCCGCGCGGAGGATAACCGCAAGGACACCGTTATCAAAGAGGAGGTTTTGCGTGCAATCGGTCTGCATCATATTACGTGCGCCTTTGATGATTCGCCAAACGTGATCAAGCATTTCCGCAGCCTGGGAATCACAACCTATCAGGTGACGGAATACGACAAGCCGCACGCTCATTTGCAGAGTCACGGCGTGGAGGAGTTGAGCAAATGATTATCACGCACAACGTAGAGCCGAGCGCAAACACCGCACAGGATATGATTGCCGGAATGCCGTCAAAATCGCACAGAATGGTGCGCGTGTGGGGATTTCAGGGCAACGTAAGCCAAACACTAAAGGAAATTCAGAGCCTCCCACAAGTCGATACAGCGCTCGTGGGAGTGCATACAAACGAATATGTTTCTTTCCACATCGTGACGAAATAGCACGAATTGCTAAAACAGGCTCCTGGGGTTGCGGTATAGTAACCCCATCAACAACAAACCAATCAGGAGAAAACGAAATGCGCGAAGTAACTGTTAAGCTGATTCAACACGGCGGCTACGATGGACTGAAACACCTGACCTTCCCGAAAGTGGTAAAAGGCCGCGTGCATGATGTGCTGGGTTACATTGATGTACCGATGGACGAGCTAATCAAGATCGGCTACAGCAAGGAGGCCGGACAAATCGCAGACGTTCCAGACTGCGCGATTGATTCCTCATGCCTTACTTTCTTCCAGGGTAGCGAGGCGGAGGTTGTAGAATGAAATACCAGGTATTCAAGGCAGTAGACAAAATCGACGGCGAGCTTTCACTTTTCATCTTTGACGAGGAAAACAACTACACAGTTGTTGACTATTCGCCGGAAATGATGGGGCGCATGATTCGCGATATCAAGGCTGGCGGCAGTTGCCACTGGAGCGACGGGGCAAACGAAACTCCACGCCGTGACGACATGCTTGATGCAGTTTTAATGTGTGAGTTCGAGGCTGAATAATGAAGTGCATCCGGTCAACATACGATCTATTCAAGGCGGGTGAGAGTT
>ERZ1026882.652-NODE-652-length-17351-cov-4.687442_pt1 | contig 17351 bp, 13 predicted proteins | sample MGYA00380171_ERZ1026882 | MGnify/ENA primary metagenome ERZ1026882 (study PRJEB33269, sample SAMEA4719807) | human gut metagenome | biome: human-associated habitat; feature: organic feature; material: feces | place: Cameroon | collected 2013-10 ...
ATGAATCGGGTAAGGGCATTATGTCTTTACTTATACTTTAAATGAAAGAGCCGTGGCAACCAGATAGAGTCAACGAGCAAGCAAAACGGGTATCTTCCATTATGAAAATACCCGTTGTTTCTAAGGATTGCCACGATGGCAATTCTGTTTCATTCTTTACTCTTGAATTGTTTCTACTGACTGGAAATACCCGCCCCATGCTTGTTGGTAAATTGTCAACGATTCGGCCGGGACTTTCAGTACGCAATTTTCGTTTATCTGATAGAACGGACGCCAGCTGTTATTAAATTCGTCTGTTTGCGGAGTCTGTGGAACAGACAGAGCCCGACAAATAACCTCATTCATTGATTCCCATTTGAATGCAGTTGCATGAAGCGAAACCAACGTTGCGGGAAAGTCAATGTTGTCAATTGAGTTATGGGCAAACGCAGCATTTCCGATTGACTCTACTTTATTCGGGATGGTCAGTTGGGTAATGCCATTATTGGAAAAAGCTCTTGCCCCAATTGTTTTTAATGAGGACGGCAAAGTAAGCGAAGAAATTTTGCATCCGCAGAATGCATCATCTCCAATGGCGGTAATTCCTTCGGGCAATGACAGGGATGTAAGCTTCGTTTGTAAATAGAAACAGCATTCCGGTATTTCAGTTATATTAGCTTCGATAATAACTGATTGTAATGTCGGATTGTCGTTTTTGCATCCGAATGCCCATTTCCCTATTGATGTAACGGATGAAGGTATAACCACTTCAGTGAGTTTTGCATTTTGAAACGCCCAATTACCGATTGTCTTTACAGATGTGGGAATGTTGATGGTGGTAATGGCACTCCCATAGAAGCAACTTGCAGGAATTTCAGTCACCCCTTGGGGAATCGTGAAAGAGGTCACCTTGGTATTTTCGAGTATCCAACGTCCGAGAGTGTTGACAGTAGAGGGGACATTGAGTTTCTCAAGAGCGGTGCAGTTTGCGAAAGCTGCCTCTTCAATGGAGATAAGTCCTTCCGGCAGGATTACTTCTTTCAGCGTTGTATTTTTACCGTTATAAAAAGCCAAAGCCCTATTCGGGAATACAGTCATATTCGTACCGGAGAGGTCGAGAACTTCTAAGGCAGTAAGATTTTCACGGATATATTTAAAGTCGGTTTCATTTAAAGTACCGGTCACTTTAAGCGCATTAATATTTGTGAGACTGATACCACTCAAGACATTACTTAGTTCTCCTGCCGATATGTCCACTATTACACCGTTGAAATATTCCAGCACTCTCGAAGCGGAGATTTCCTTTCCTCTGTTGTCGATAAGCGTAATTTTAAGGATAGCCTTATCGCCGTTGTTCGCTCCGGTGGCTGTCACAGTTACTTTTGCATTATTTTGATATTTTCCATTCGTAAATGTCGGTTTAGTCAATTTTACCTGCCAAGGCGATGAAGCCGCACGGGTTTGAAAATCCATACCCACTCCCGCTTCGTTCTTCACTTCTGCTACGAGGGCGGTATAATCTTCTTCTTTCAACGTTTCCGGCAGGACGATGTCGATAACATTCGTGGTCAGGGTTAGCATGAATGTTTCATAGCTTTTGAAGCCCACCGTCAGTGCAGAGGTGCGTGGCAAGGTTATCTTAGTGCCATCAACCAATGTGAAGATTACATTATCATGGTCACTCGTATAATCAATGCCATCTTTTGCAAAAATTGCATCGCCCTGCGGCCCTTGTGCTCCGGTGTTACCTTTGTCTCCCGTTGCCTTTATTCCGGTTGAAGTCCACGTTTTACCGCCGTCGGTCGAGATTTCCCATAAGTCTGTATCCGTGTTGATACGGACTTGCGGAGCGATAGCGTCCGCACCTTTGTCGCCTTTTTCCCCGGTTACGGGCATTTTGTTTCCATTATCAAGCAGCCACTCGCCGTTCACAGTCCAGTAGTGTTTCCCGTCAGAGTCCTGCTTCACGCTGATAACGGGCGTTGTTCCGTCCTCGCCCTTTTCTCCTTGCTCGCCGTGCTTGATGGTTACATTGCCGCTTTTGAGGAATGAGATGACGTAGCCCGTTCCGTCCTCAAGAGGTGTAACCGCCGTAACATAATCCTTGTCTTCAAGGGCCGCGACAAGGTTTTGCAATGACCGGATGTCCGTGTTGACGGATTTCTGCCATTCTTCAAGGGCGGTTATTCGGCCTTCAAGGTTCTCAATGTCGCCCCTAAGCTCCGAATCGTCGTAGTCATCGCCGCAAGAGGACAATCCGAACATGCAGGCACACACCATGGAACACGCAATCCACACCTTACGGATTGTTCCCGTTCCGATAAATTGTTTTTTCATACTGATGAAATGTGTCTTTCCAGTTCCCCAAAGACCTTTAAAAACACGAAGCGTGGAACTGCAATGCCACGTCTTAGTAGGTCGTAGGAAACCGTTGTGTACAGATGTAGTAATGCAGCCCACGCTATAGCGTGAGAGCCACTATGCTATCCTCGTACACATTTGAAAATTTCCTGCGTTTTCAACTACAAGATAAGCACAACGCTTCTTTCTTGTCTTGGAGAGGGACTCCCCAATCCCAATGCAAAAGTAATAAAAAAGCTGCGATAATCACTTGCCTTGTAGTGGATTTATTTGCCTGCCTCTGCTTGCAGAACGGAACGGTGGTTTGCGGACGGAACAGATTGCAGAAATCATAAATAAGAGACGACTTCATGTCCGGAAGGATGGACAGCCTGTGACTTCAGCCCAGGTTTATGCGGTAGTGATGCACTGTCCGGACACATTCGTTAAGGCCGAAGGGCGAATTATGCTGATGATATGACGTTGTTATTTTGTCCGTATATAGCGCAACGCTTCCATAGGGTGGTGGAATATCATCCGAGGTCCGCTGAACCGCATGACTTCGCGTATCTTTTCCCTCATGTCTGGACGGTAGCAATGGACATTGCATTTCTATAGTACATATGATGTATCCGGCCTTAGCAAAGATATATTTCAGTAATTTGTTAATCATTTGAATTTCAATATTTTTGTGCCAAGACTGTCGAATTGCATTTTCGGTACTTAATCTTCTCCCTCTAAAATCCTAACTCCACATCCTTGCCGAACGGTGCGAGTGAAAGTCCGGCCATCTTGAAATGCTGTTTTCCCCAAGGAATGCCGATGAGCGTGAGGCATAGGAGCAAACTGAAGAGCAAATGCATGAGGAAGGACCACAAACCGCCGAAGATCAGCCAGAGTAAATTCAACGGGATGCGAATGCAACCTGTCGGGCAATCCGTGTCTCTCAATGTGGAACCAAATGGCCATAGGCAGAGCAGACCTATCTTGAAAGTCTGCAACGCAAAGGGAATGCCGATGATGGTACATGCAAGGGCCAGACTGCCAGTGAAATAACCGATGGCTGCTTCGAGACCTCCGAAAAGCCACCAAAGTAAGTTTCCTATAATTCGCATAAGATTATTGTTTTATATTCTGTATGGGATATTGTTGTTTTTCTTGTATCAATTAGAAGAAAACCATATTTGACTGAATCTCTTCAATCATCTTTTGCGGCACTTCATTCTCTCGGGCAATCTCCGGCCATTTTGATGCCGCTTGGCAGACGTCGTCGATAATTCGTGCTGCATTTTTGATGTTATTCTTGACGCCGCATTCGAGTAGGTCTTCTTTGGTGATACCGCTGAATTTGCCGTTTATCGACATCTGGTGGGCTGATGTCCACTGCCCGTCTGGATTGTAGGCATATCCCATATCGTAGGCAGGAGAAAGCCGCCAATTTCCGCCTCTGTCCATCAGGAAAGAAATGTTCTTCGTGTGATCGTCCTGGTTCCGCACTACAACATTGAACACCATTCTACGGAACATCTCCTGCGCTTCCTTGTAGGAAAGCCGCAGTCCGCGCATCACAGTGAACGCCTGTTCATAAGAATATGCCCTGAGCAGCCTATAGTCGAAGTGCGCAATTGCGCAGAGCGTTTGCATGTGCACTTTTTGTCCATTAATCCGGTCGAACCTTTTTGTCAGGAAATGCGCTCTACCATTCTCCTCAATCAACGAGCATTCTGCCATTTCAATGCCGCATTTCTTCACAAGTCGTGAGAAAGAGTACTCCAGTCGACCGAAGTTTTCAGTCTCCTTGAACCCGGCAGTGGCTGATACGCCGTCCAGTTTGATGATATAGTAGTCGAACCCGTCTGGTGCCTCGGCCTGTCCAGAACGGATTTCCCCAGTCTCTTTGTTGAAAGCAATGATTGCCTTGGCCCGTTGCCCTCCGGCTGAGGTGCCGAGGCGCAGAATCTCTGCGATGGCGGCCTTTTTGTCGGAGCTGATGTTCACGTTAAAGCTTGATTTGTCGGCAAGGGCTTCTCTGGCTACATCCACCAAAGAATCAACCTCTATCCTGATATCCGTATCAATGGCTTCGATGGCCGGTTCGAACTCAAGGGCTCCCATACAGCGCTTGCCAAGAAAGCAAAGCGTCTCAATCGCATTGCCGCTGGTCCGGCCAGTCAGGGCTAGCCATTTCTCGAAAAGGGCGCGGCCGTATGTGTCCGGTAGGGAGTCCGCCAACATCCCAGGCAGGCCTTTGAAGGTGGTTCTGTTGAGCTCTCCAAAACTATATACACGTCCTTCTCTTACGGGCATCATCAGCGGTGAAGGCTCAATGCCCAGTTGCACAAAGCCCGGATCATACTCGAACTGTGCGATTTCATATCTCGGATCCCAACGTACGGAGCCAATGGGATGGCCATATAAATTGACACGAGCTACGTCTACCATTCTGTTTCCTCCTTGTTCTCTATTTTGTATCCTTTTGATGCCCGCTTACGCATATGCTTGTTTGCTTTGCTAGCCAACTCGTAGTATTCATTCGGACTCAACTGCTCTTCATTAACGAGGGGAATGAAGATGTCGAGCTTGCCCAATGTGCGCAGGATGCGAATCAATGACTCTAATGTTTTCACCTCACCTTCTTCCATACGCTTTATGGTGGAGATGGAAACACCGCTCTTGTTTGCCAGTTCCTCCTGTGACATGTTCTGCTTCAGGCGTACCGTTTTTATTTTGACGCCGATCCTGTCGCAGATCTCGATGTCTGTAAGCATGTAGATATTGTCTAACATATTAAATATGATACTTTATGCGGCAAATATAATAATAAAAGTTCAAAATTGAAATGTTAGTTGGGATGATTTTAAGGCTCGCACGATGCCGGACATTGTGCCACATGTTTACTGTTTCCCGTACCTGAGAAATAAAAAATCATTTTGATTTCAAGAAAGAATACAAGGCATTTTACCTGCCTCCGGTAAAAGCGGTTATTTTAGACGTTCTAGAGACGTATTAGTGTCGCACGTGAGCTGGCATCCGCAAATGAAAACCCGGCGGATCAGCTTATGGGCCGGCCGCCAGGCAAACCTGATACCCGCATCGTTCTACAAGAATCTCTATGGTCTTTGCGGGAATTTATTTATGTCAATCTGTCAGAATGCCACTTCCATCGGGTCGGCGTCGGATACTGTGAAAGTCCCGACTTCGCGGCCGCCTTCACGGAGTTTGAAGACTTGGCCATAGCGGCAAGCGAGTTTGTACGGTGCGGCAATTTTGAAAGTGACGAGATGATATATTTTGTCCGGTTTGATTTCTTCCTCTTTGAAAATTTCGCTGAGTTCTGCACTGACGTCTATTGTTCCGTCGAAAAACTGTAGCTTGTGGCCCGGAGTGATAGGGGCTGTCTTTCCTGTAATGTGGAGTGTTCCGACGACTTTCCGTGTCACGATGACTCTTTTTGTCTCAGGCGATGTGATGACCGCTCCTCTTTCTATGTCGGAAGTTGACATTTGCTCAGTTCCGGCTAATAAAATCCCCGGTTCGTCACCCTTTCCCGCATACTCCAATACTTTGCCATAGAGTGAGAGTTGCCCAACGGTCATATTATAGTTTTTCCCATTGTCCGATCTCTGGATGAGTTTAATCTTGTCGTTGGGATAGAGTTTTCCGGATAAAATCGTACTTTCAAGCACCAATCCCTTATCTTTTATCTTATAAACATCCTTTACAGAGCCGAGGAACGTGTCTTCGACTTCAATGGTGAATGAACCGATTTCCGGGTTTTTGAACCTGTTCATTGTCACGGTGATTAAGGCTGTGCCGGCTTTATTGCCGATGATGTTGAAATCATTGTCAACTGTGGCGACTTCAGGGTCGTCGCTGTTGAATGTGAATTGGCTTGGAAATTCGGGGCGTACGTTAAAAAACGATCTATATACCTTCCATAAATAAGGTTTGAGATTCAATTTCTCGCCGACTCCTATTATGCCATAATTCGGCGAAAATTCGAATTTTCTAATTTCATTTACACCAGGATTTGATACCATCAAGTTGCAGACAGAGACTGCTCCTCCATCCTCTGAACTGGCAAAGATTCGGGTGCCCCCCACTGCAATTGCCGTCACCAGCCCTGTTTCATTCACTGTGGCGACTTGCTCGTTCTTGCTGCTCCAGACGACATTCTTGTTGTTTGCATAACTCGGTTTTATGGCGGCAGTCAGCTGGAAAGTCTCCCCGACTGCGAGTGTCAATTCAGTCTCGTTAAGTTCGATTTCTTTCACGAGATGGGCGGTGTTGCTTACGTAGACCTTGCAGCCGGCTCTGAATTGACCGTCTTCGGTGGTTACCCAGACTATAATAGAACCTTCGCCTACGGCACTGATTTCGCCGTCCTGTGTCACAGTCGCAATGTTGTTGTCATCGCTCTTGTACGATACATTCTTATTCGTCGCATCTTCCGGAGTGACCGTCGCTACAAGTTTCACTTTCTCTCCAACCATCAGTCCAATAGTCGTTTTGTCTACTGAAACACCGCTCACTTTAACAATTGGAGGTTCTTCTGTGCCAGACGTCAAGTCTTTCTCCTTTTTGCACGAAAGTGTGGCAATCAACGCTCCGAAAATCGCCAGAATTACAAATAAACTCTTTTTCATTTTTTTAAAATTGAATAGTTTCGTTTGTCCGCAATTTGCAAACGCTCGGAAAGATAGGACTATTTTCCGAAGAAATCAAGACACAACTTCCTTTTCACTGCGTTTTTGGGTAATCCGGTCCTCGGGAATCAGCTTCCGTATGGGCTTGATGTTTCGGAAAAAGCGTCCTGCAATAACCCTGACTACGGTGTAGCACGGGATAGCGACAAGCATTCCGAATACGCCTCCGAGCGTTGCTGCCATAAGCAGCACGATGAAAATCTCAAGTGGGCTGGCCTTTATGCTGTTCGAGTAGATGACCGGCTGGTAGATGAAGTTATCGACGAGCTGTGTGCAGCACATAATCGCAATCAAAATCAGCGCGAATGCCCAAAACGGAACGTCAAGGCCAATCATTCCGACTCCGCAGTACTTGAGCACCAAGCCCATAATCGTTCCAAGGCAGGTGCCGATGAGCGGGCCTACGTATGGAATCACGTTCAGAATTCCGGCGAGGAATGCGATACCCAGCGCCGAACCCCACGGCAGCCTTGCGATGAGGGCGAGCCCGAGGAAGTCGAGCAACGCGACTCCCGCCATCTCGATGAGGATACCCACAAAATAGCGGCTGAGCAGATATTCCACATCGCCGATTGACTCCTTTACACTGTCCTCAATCTTGTCTGGCACAAAGGAGGCGATGATTCTCATAAAAAGACTTTCGTCCCTAATGAAGAAAAATGCGATGAAAATCACAGAGAAAAGGCCTATTCCGAAATTTGCGAGGAAACTTGCCACAGAACCGATTACACTCGAGAAAATCGAAATGTCAAATGTCTTCTGAAGTTCGTGCAGGAGGACTATTTCAATACGGAAATCCTTTCCAAGGGCAGGAAAAGTGGCGACAATCCAATTGTTGAAATCTCTCAGAGGGCCTGCAATTCCCTGAATGTTACCATTATACGCCGAAGAAACTTCGTTCACAACATTGGTCAGCAGAGGAGTTACTCCGAGAATCACGGAGAGAAAAATCACCAGGATGATGATGATGGTCAGCACCGCCGCCACCCAGTCGGGCAGATGCTTCCCCTTTACCTGGGCCTTCCTCAGAAACTTCACAATCGGTCGCGCGACTAAAGAGACGACCCCTGCGAGCAGCAGATAGACCAGAACACTGCTGAAATACCAGCAAATGACCCCGGTGATGGCGACCCCGAGCGCGACAAGAGTGTATCGGGCAAGTTTTTCCCTAAACTCCGTCGATGGTATTATGTCTTTCAAGTCCTTGTCTGCCATAATCTTAAATCCTAAAGCCCCTTTAGAGAATGTTCAGTGACTGTTCCTTAATCTTCTCCAACTCATCCTTCATCTTTACGACAAATTTCTGCATTTCGTGATTGTTGGATTTTGAACCGGTGGTGTTGATTTCCCGTCCCATTTCCTGAGCTATAAAGCCGAGTTTGCGTCCCGGATACGGCTCATTCTCAAGAGTTTCGAGATAGTATGCACAATGTTGGCGAAGCCTTACTCTCTCTTCGTTGATGTCGAGTTTCTCTATGTAGAATATCATCTCCTGTTCGAGCCTCGTCTGGTCCACCTCCAGTTTGAGCTCGTCAAAACGCGTCAAAATTTTTTCTCTGATTTGTGCAATTCTCTCCTGCTCGAATTTCTCTATTTCATGCGAGCAGGCAAGTATGTTCTCCACCTTTGCGGTGACATCGCGCCTGAGGGCCTCGCCTTCTCGCAGTCTGAATGCCTTGAGTGCTTCAACCGCAGCCTTTATTGTCCCGAAAACGGCCTCCCAGTTTTCCTCGTTCACGACTTCCAGCTTCTTGGTCTGCCCGACGACATCAGGCATCCTCAGCAAGGACGGGATTGCAGCGTCAAAAAGTGCGAGCTCTCCGGCTCCAATTCTGCTCCGGATGTCTTTGATCTGAGAGAAATATCCGAGCAACGCCTCTTCGTTGATTTCCCGTGATGAATCGCCTTCATTCTGTTCGAAATTCATGAAAAAGTCGATTGAGCCGCGTTGAAGTTCCTTTGCAAGATACTGTCTTACAACTATTTCCTTGTCTCGTGGAAGCAACTGCGACTTGACGCTTATGTCCGCTGTCTTCCCGTTGACAGTTCTGAGTTCAACTATAATTTTTCCATTTTCCACCACAAGCTCCGCCTTTCCGTAGCCTGTCATTGACTGAACCGACGCCATCTTTTGATATTTCCGAATTTCACATATTTTGTCGGGATATATAATCATAGATTGATAAATGCCCGAAATCGACGCAAAAATACTAAAAAATCTCCTATATTTGTAGTTTGTTTTGCATAAAAATAATAATACGAAGAATGGAAGAGACTTTCAAGACAGCGGAAGCGACGGAGCCGAGGACTCTGAACTTCCTTGAGGAAATCATCGAAGCGGATCTTGCCAGCGGCAAGTACAACAGCATAATCACACGTTTCCCGCCGGAGCCTAACGGCTATCTGCACATCGGACACGCGAAGAGTATCTGCACTAACTTCGGGCTTGCGCAGAAGTATGGCGGAAAGACGAATCTCCGTTTCGACGACACCAATCCTGTCAAGGAAGACACGGAATATGTCGATTCAATCAAGGAGGACATCAAGTGGCTCGGTTTCCAGTGGGCAGAAGAAAGATATGCTTCGGACTATTTCGACCAGTTGTATGAATGGGCAGAGGAACTTATAAAGAAAGGACTTGCATACGTCGATGACCAGTCTCAGGAGGAAATCCGCATCGGGCGTGGAACCGTAAACGAGCCAGGAAAGAACAGCCCGTATAGAGACCGCAGTGTCGAGGAGAACCTTCGCCTTTTCAGAGAGATGAAGGCTGGAAAATATGCCGATGGCGAAAAGGTGCTCCGCGCGAAAATTGACATGGCCAGCAAGAATATGATGTTCCGCGACCCTATCATGTACCGCATCGTACACGCTCATCATCACCGTACTGGCGACAAATGGTGCATCTATCCGATGTATGACTACACCCACGGCCAGTGCGACTCCATCGAGCACATCACCCACTCCATCTGCACCCTTGAGTTCGACGTTCATCGTCCGCTCTACGACTGGTTCATCCAGCAACTTGGCATCTTCCCTTCTCATCAATATGAGTTCGCTCGTCTCAACCTCACCTACACCGTGATGAGCAAGCGCAAGCTCCTCGAACTCGTACGCAACAACTATGTCAGCGGATGGGACGACCCTCGTATGCCGACCATTTGCGGAATCCGCCGTCGTGGCTACACTCCTGAGTCAATCAAGATGTTCGTTGACAAGGTGGGCCTCGCGAAAAGGGAGCAGCTGATTGACCTTCAGCTTATGGAATGGTGTGTGCGTCAGGACCTTAACGAGAGATCGAACCGCTACATGGTGGTACAGGACCCTATAAAGCTAACGATTACCAACTGGGAACCGGGCAAAGTCGAGTGGTTCGACGCCCCTCTCAATCCCGCGGCTCCGGAAGGCCCGTCAAGGAAGGTCCCGTTCACAGGAGAGTTGCTTATCGAAAGGGCGGACTTCATGGAAGACGCTCCGAAGAAATATTTCCGCCTCAAGCCGGACGGCGAGGTTCGCCTGAAATATACCTATATAATAAAGTGCAACGAGATTGTCAAGGACGCCGACGGCAATGTGGTTGAGTTGAAGTGTACATACGACCCTTCGACCCGTCCCGGTTCCGGGGAGTGGCGTTCCGTCAAGGGTACGATTCACTGGGTGAGTGCCGCTCACGCGAAGGAGGTGGAACTCCGTCTCTATGATAAGCTTTTCACCGAGCCGGAGATGGGCTCTATTCCTGAGGGAAAGGACTACAAGGAGTATCTCAATCCGGATTCTCTCAAGGTGACCTCAGGCTTTGCCGAGCCTGCGCTTCTTGAGGATAATTCAGGGCTTGCAGTTCAGTTCGAGCGCGTGGGCTACTTCTTCAAAGATTTGGACAGCACACCGGAGCACTTTGTGTTCAACAAGACTACTGCGCTTAAAGATTCGTTTAAATTCTGATAATGATTGATTGGAAAAAAATAGGTCGGAGAGGGGAACGGAGGCTCACGATGAAGGGCAAGTTCATCCTCGGAATGAGTTCTATTGCTGCCATCCTCATGCTCTCCAGCATCATTTCGGTGTTGGAGTACAGGAGGATGAGCAACTATGTCTCCGATCTCATCGCTTCCAACATCAACAGTCTCAATGTCTCGCAGCGGCTCGCGACCATTACGGACAGCTACAACCTCAAGATTCTGGCACTCATCGGAGACGAGAGTTCCAACATACTGCCGGAGTTCGACCGTGAGTTGTTCCTAAGTCATTGCGACAGTCTAAAGCAGTCGCTGACCTCACGGCGTGCACTTCCGCTTGCTGACTCCGTGGCATACGCCTATTCCGCCTACATGCTGACTTCGCTCGAACTTCAGAATGTCATATCTTCGGATTTTATTGATTCCCGCGGATGGTATTTCGAGAGACTCCAACCTCGTTTCAATCGCCTGCATTCTGATTTGGAGGCGCTAAATGCCGCGATTTACGATGACCTTGAAGCCAATTCCGAGACGTTTCAGGAGAGTTTCTACCGAAGCATTGTGCCCGGGGTCGTTTCGGTCGCCGCCGGACTGCTGCTTGTGCTGCTTCTGCTTTTCTTTTTCCTGTCATATTTCGTCGATCCGATACGGCGGATGAACGACGGCATGACGGCCTATCGTGCCACCGGCAAGAGATATGTCTATGATTTTGACGGAGATGACGAACTCGCCGCGCTCAACGAGTCTCTGTCGGAAGTGACTGAAGAAAACGCAGATCTCAGCAGACGGATGAAACTGCTACGCACGAGGATTGAGCAGCAGAATCAACAGCAACCGGAAGAAGAAGGTGGTCCTGATTTCTAAAGAAACACAATTTTGGATGTAAAGGTCATATCGGTGAATGTAGGCAAGGCACTCCTGGTGAGCGCATTGTTCATGTTCCTGTCGATGATGGTATCCATCGTGAACGGTATGGACGCCGCTTTCGGCCCTCTTGCGATCAGCTTCCTCATAACTTTCATAGTAGGAGCGTTCCCATTCATATTTGTCAGAAAGGTCCCGTCGATAACTATGACCGACGGCTATCTCATCATCTTCATCTCCTGGATTCTTTCTTTTATCTTCGGAATGCTGCCATACGTCCTCTACGGAGGGGAGTTTTCGTTGATAAACTCGCTCTTTGAGTCCGTTTCCGGTTTCACGACAACGGGATACTCTGTGGTGAAAGACGTGGAGGTCTTACCGAAAAGCCTGCTTTTTTGGAGGTCTTCGACACATTTCATAGGCGGGCTCGGAGTGATAGTTTTCCTTCTTCTTGTGATTCCGGACAGCAGTCCTTTTCGTCTGAAGATGACTAATCTTGAACTGTCCTCGCTTTCTCGGGAAGGCTACCGCTACAGGTCTTCGCGCACAGTGTGGATAATTTGTCTTGTCTATCTGTCGCTTGCCATCGTAGAGACTATATTGCTTTGGGTGTCAGGGATGAGTCTCTTTGATGCGGTCAATCACTCTTTCAGTACAATCGCTACAGGCGGTTTCAGCACAAAGAACACCTCGATTGCATATTTCGATTCGCGCGTCATTGAAGGCATCGTCATTTTCTTCATGGTCATATCCGGGATGCATTTCGGGATGATATTCCATTTCGCCACAACCGGTTCGTTCAAGGTGTTCAAGAATCCTGTCGTCCGCTTCTATCTTGGCACAATTGCCGTAATGACGCTGCTGGTCGCGTTCGGACTGCTTTTTGAAGGCGCGACAAAGTCCGTCGGGAATGCATTGTGGACGTCTCTGTTTCACGTCGTGAGCTTTATTACAACAACAGGATTTGCCATTGGTAATCCATATCTTTGGCCGATATTTCCTTCCGTCATGCTGATTTATTGCGGAATACAGTGCGGATGTTCAGGATCGACCTCTGGAGGTATCAAGTCTGATCGTGTGCTTATAGCCCTCAAGGCGGCTGGCTGTGAGATTCGGCGCAGGCTTCATCCCAATTCCGTCTATCCGGTGAGACTTGGCAACCATCTCGTCTCAGACAACGCAGTGAATTCTGTGCTTATGTATTTTGTCGTATATGCGATTCTTGCGACTTTTGCAATTTTTGCGCTCATCGCCACAGGCTTGGGCGGCTCGGACGCCAGTTCGATTGCCATAGCGACAATAGGAAACGTGGGTATCAGCGCAATCGGCACGGGGGTAATGAGCGGTCTGTCTGTCGCCGCCAAACTTGTCTGCTGCCTGAATATGTTCCTCGGTCGTGTGGAAATCTATCCGGTGCTGATCGTCTTCTATCTCATCTTTAACAGAAAGGCGAGGTAATGGGGCAGTCAGATTTTCTCTATCAGGGATTCCGTTCCCATCTGCGGTATGACCCGACTCCTTGTCAGGACAATTTCCTCCGTCTGGTGTCAGAGTTTGTCGGTAGGGACGATGACATCATGGTGGTGAACGGCTATGCCGGCACAGGAAAGACCACAGCCATTTCCGCTGTCATCAACACGCTTAATGAACTGAAAATCAAGACAGTGCTCCTCGCTCCTACGGGACGGGCGGCAAAGGTTATCTCGAACTATTCAGGGCGTCCGGCAGCCACTATACACAAGCATATCTATCGTCAGAAATCTGTCGGCGGAGACGGTTACGGACAGTTTTCGCTCTCTCCTAACAAGGACAAGGACACGCTTTTCGTCGTCGATGAGGTGTCGCTCATAGGCATAGAGGGAGGGCAGCAGCAATCGACTTCATCTTTCGGCAGCGGAAACTTGCTTGACGACCTTGTGACTTTCGTGCGCAGCGGTGTCGATTGCAAACTGGTGCTCATAGGCGATGCCGCGCAGCTCCCTCCGGTTGGGATGGACTGTAGTCCGGCACTTTCCCGCGAGTATATGGCGATGATGGGCGGAACGGTGTTCTGTACTCTCACGACGGTCGTGCGGCAGCAGAAAGAGTCCGGGATTCTTGCGAACGCGACGAGGCTCCGTGAACTCATAACCCGTTCGGAGTATGGCGGGGATATGTTTGAATATGAGGATATTGGGCTGTCGGTAGCGGGATATGACGATGTTTCGAGGATAGGGGGCGGGGAACTCATCGAAAGCCTTGGCGATGCATATTCCCGTTATGGCGAGGACGACACAGTGATTCTGTGCCGTTCGAACAAGAGGGCGATAAAGTACAATATGGGCGTTCGCTCGATGGTGCAGTTTAAGGAAGAGAGGCTTGTGAGAGGGGATAAATTGATGATTGTGAAGAATTGTTATCAGTTTTGCGAGGATTTGGAGGGCGTGGATTATATTGCTAACGGTGATATTGCCAAACTTTTGAAGATTTCGGGATATGAGGAACGCTATGGGCTGCATTTTGCCTCGGCGCGCCTGCTGCTTCCGGATTATAATGATCAGGAGTTTACGGCAAAAGTGATTTTGGATACACTCGATTCGGAGTCGGCCTCGCTCAGCTACGAACAGTCGAATCAGCTTTATATCGGTGTGGATGCGGACTATTCGCACATTAGTTCGAAGCGCAAACGCTGGGCTGCGGTGAGGGAGGACAAGTATTTCAATGCCCTTCAGCTCAAGTATGCCGAGGCGCTGACCTGTCACAAATCGCAGGGCGGACAATGGAGATGCGTTTTCATCGACAATGCTTTCTGGCAGGATTTCCTGACTTTGGACGATTTGAAGTGGCTCTACACGGCGCTCACTCGTGCAGTCGAGAAGGTTTATCTTGTAAATTTTAAGGACGAGTTGTTTAATCAGGTAGGACTTTGAAGATGACGGGCAATAAAGATGTTGGCGTGCTTAGCGTCTCGCGATGCGAGACCCCTCCCAAGCAGAGCTTGGGCCCCTCCCTCTTATGTGGCCGAGGGTGGCCACAGCACGCACGCCAACATCTTTATTGCCCTGATGCAGATATAATTGAAATAATTTTGGTATGAAGAAGTTTATATTTTTTGTGGTGTTATTCTGGACTGTGGCCGCACAGGGGAGTGACGGGAAACTCAGTTCGCAGTTGAGAGTGAATCCTACATATTCACCGGATTCGACGAAAATAGCGTTTACACGCGGCAATGACCTTTGGGTGGAGGACCTCGCGACGGGCAGGGAATGCCGCTTGACCTCTGAGGGAAGTGAATTGATACTCAACGGATTTGCATCGTGGGTGTATTATGAGGAGATTCTCGGTCGACCGTCCCGCTATAAGGCTTTCTGGTGGTCTCCCGACAGCCGTCGCATAGGATTCTACCGTTTCGACAACACAGCTGTTCCATATTTTCCGATATATTCTCCGTTTGCCGGGTACGATGTCTCCGCGCCTGACCATACCGGGTATCCGGGTCACCTGAATAACACACGCTATCCTAAGGCGGGGCAGGCAAATCCTCTTGTCCGCATCGGGATTGTGGATTTGAACTCTGCCGTGGCTGCCTGCAGCGCTGCTCAATCTCCGGCTCGGATAGACACCGACGGCTCCTCCTTGACGGCGGAGACTGTTTTTGACTGTTCCGGCAATATCGTCTGGGCGGATTTCCCGCTTATGGGCGGAACGTCCGGTACCGCGACTGAAGGATGCACCCCTGCGTCCTCCTACGCCGAGAGCAATATCTGCGACGGCTATTTCGGCATCCCGTTCTGGAGCGCTGACAGCCGCGATTTTTATGTCCCGACGCTGCCGAGGATTCAGAACGACCTCAATCTCTTTGCAGTGGATGCGACAACGGGAGTCAAAAGGCTGATTTACAATGAGAAATACCCCACTTGGCTGGATTGGTTTGAGAGTATGGAGTTCGGACGCAACGGCCTTTATGTGGCGCGGCGTTTCGAGACAGGCTGGGACCAGATTTACTACATTTCATACGACGGAGAGACAGTTCTTCGTCTGACCGACAGCCGTTTGTGGGCGGCAACTGTGCTGAAGGCGGATGAATCCGGTGGCAAACTCTATTTCTCTGCAAAACTTGACGGGGCGCCGAGGGTGACAGTTTTCTCGGTGGACATTCCGCGCACAGCCTTGAAGGCTTCCCGCAAAGCTTTAGCGTCTTCCCCTGCGATTGACTCCAGAGCCGCCTCTGCCGGTGCTTCTTCAGCATTGGTTGCATCCTCGGCATCAAGTCTGAAGGCTCTCACTCCGCTTGAAATGAATGCCGCAGGAGTGGCGTTTTCCGATGACGCACTTTCGTTCACGGCATATATTTCCAATTCCACTACTCCTTCCAGGCAAATCCGCTACAATCTCAAACGGGGCAAAATCGCTTCTTCCGAGATTGTCAGCGACTTCACCCCGGAGAATTTTGATGCCTCACAATATGCTCTGCCTCAGCTCATTTCGATGACAACAAAAGACGGATTCGAGCTTCCGGCAATGATTACATATCCGAAAGATTTCGACCCGTCCGGAGAAAAAAAATATCCGGTGGTGATGGAAATCTACGGCGGTCCCGACACTCCGTATGTTCGCGACCAGTGGCGTGCCCCGAATGCCGCAAATCAATGGTTCTCAGAGAATGGAATCATCAAGATTGTTTGTGATTCGCGTGCAGCCGGGCACAACGGCAGGGCAGGGGAGGATATGGTCTATAAGGATGTCACGAGTTGGCCTGTCAACGATTTTTGCGAGTGGGCAGATTGGTTGGCCTCCCTTCCATATATTGATGCCGCGCACATCGGTGTCGAGGGCTTTTCGTTCGGAGGCACAATGACGACGATGCTGGTGATGCGCCACAGCGACAAGTTCTGCTGTGGAATTGCCGGTGGCGGTGTTTACGACTGGGCTCTCTATGACTCCCACTACACCGAGCGCTATATGGAAACCCCGGAAACCAACCCGGAGGGCTACGCAAGAGCTTGTGCCCTGAACTATGTCAATGACTACCCGTCAGATTTCAAGAACGACCCGGCAATGCTCCGCCTCACCCACGGCACCGGTGACGACAATGTCCACTATCAGAACACTCTGCTTCTGATTGACGCCCTCCAGAAGACCGGCAAGCACTTCGAACTGATGCTCTACCCCGACGGCCTCCACGGCTACCGCGGCTACCAAGGCACCCATTCCCTCAAAAACGACCACGACTTCTGGCTCTCCCGGCTGTTTTGAGTGAAAAAATTGCTCAATGTCATTGTTTCATAAAGTTTTTTCCCTACCTTTGCATTAGGATTTTAAGTAAGAGAGTTGAGCAAGCGCTCTCGCACAATAAGACAGAGTATTCATTTTCGTAAGACAATGTGTACTCTGTTTTTTTTGAAACATACGGATGATGTACTGCTTCCGTATCGCAGCCGTCTTCCTTCAAATTAGAGAAGGAGGCGGCTGTGTCTTTGAAATCACTCCGTAACCCAGTCGAAATTCTCCTTCCCGGCACCGATTT
>ERZ1026882.655-NODE-655-length-17313-cov-4.555684_pt1 | contig 17313 bp, 35 predicted proteins | sample MGYA00380171_ERZ1026882 | MGnify/ENA primary metagenome ERZ1026882 (study PRJEB33269, sample SAMEA4719807) | human gut metagenome | biome: human-associated habitat; feature: organic feature; material: feces | place: Cameroon | collected 2013-10 ...
ATATTATACACCCAATAAAGAAAAATGTCAATACCCAATTTATAAAAATTTTTTATGATATTCAAATATATATTTTCTCAAATTTTTTGATATTTGAAAATCAGCAAAATAATCTAAGGTGAATTATTTATGATATTGAAATATCAGGATACACTGGCAAAACAAAACCGGGCGACTTTTGCCACCCGGATATTCATGGATTATAAATCCTCTTTAGATTTCTGCCAGCACCAGTCTGCCGCAAGGAAGAAAGACAGACACATCACAAGCAGACTGAAAACCCCGAAACCGTACAGGATAGCACCGTGCAGATAGATGAAGATGGACTTGATTGCAAACCACAGACAAGCCCCAGAGAGTGCATAGAACGCACCAGTCAGACACCACAAAATAAACTTAATCATCTTTCTCATCCTCCTCATCGTTATTATAGACAACGTATTCACCCCAAAGCGGGATTATAGGCTCATCGTTTTTAACAAAAACCGCAAAACCAGTCTTGAGTTCGACGGCGTTGTATACGGTTTGACCGTTTGTGATGGGTTTAATTTTCATTGCAACTACATTAGCAGTTCCGTTGTCATACATGAAAACCCTTGAACGGTCAAGCTGTGAAAAGAACCATCCGTTTTGGCTAATCTGAACTCTAACATTCATTTTAGCCCTCCACTACATAGTGACCTTTAAGTTCAGTAACAACGTCGTTGTCTACGAAGCAAAGATGCTCGCCCGTGGTAACATCAACAGCATTCCATTCTACTCCGTTCTCGTCGTGAAAGGGTTTGCTCTTTATGGCGTAATACACCTCGCCATCAAACACCGTCATAAACAGTGTCGCCATGTCGAGTCCGGCGAAGGTTTTCTTTTTAGGAAGTTGAATCTTCATAGAATGTTCTGCCTTTCTTATTCATCCACGGAGAATCTGCCGTTCACAGGGATAACCTTGTCATCATCATAGAAGAAGTACATCTCGCCAGTGTCCACCTTCATAGCGTTGAAACCTTCCGTTCCATCGGCGGTCGCACTGGTTTTGACGTAATACTCCACCACACCATCATCAGCAATGACCTTGAACGGATAGCTCTGCAAGATGTTCCCGAAATAAATTTTAGGTTTGCTAGACGTTACCTCAATATTCATTATGTATCGCTCCTTTCATTGTCTTTATTATACTACTCTTTTAGATGTTTGTCAAGGATTATTTTGCATTTTTCCAGCTTTTATAGTCGCAGTAGAGGAAGTATGCAAAACCAACAGCGAACACAATATTCAGTACAATGTCGAATGTAGTGTTGAAGAACAGCGCAGAGCGGGGAATAAGATGTGCAATAGCGCAACCGAGGAAAATGCTGTCGGTAATGCACCGGATAGCAAAGCCCTTTTTGTCCCTCTTGCTCGTGATGAGAAGAATGAGTGCGACAAGCTCAACGACCATGAAAACAACAACGATAATATCGTTAATCATAATTTTACTCCTTTTATTTAGATATTAAAGCTCAACGACAATTTTCACTACCTTGGGAACAGTAACAATAGTATTGTCAGGAAGATAGCAGAAGTCCTCATCATCAAGGTTGAAGGCGTTGACTTTATTGCTATCCATAAAGAAGTCACCAAACTTGATGTAAGTCTGGTTTCCTCCTACCAAGTCACTCGCAATGAACTTGGTGTGGTCGGGCAACTCGCCAAACCTCTGGTACGATGCACATTTGTTGTATTCAATCTTCATTTTAGATTCCCCTTTCTTACCATTTCCAGTTACAGTTTTGATACTTACAATAATAGAAAATGCAAGTGCAAACGAAAATAATGCTAAAGAACACGTCTCTGATATTAAATCCGTTCACGATGATTGACGAAACTGCCACGCCAGCACAAATACCATCACTAACAGTGATTGCATAGTAGTAATCTTTAGTGCCGAACTTTTTGCTTAAAGTCCAAACGAGGCAGAAAAGCGTGATTGACGAGAATACCATGTCATAAATACTCATTAGACTCTCCTTTCTTTCTGTGATTATATTATACCACTTTCTAGGAAAATGTCAATAGGGAATCTATAATTTTTTCTATTTTTGAGTACAATCTTGATATTCAAATACTGGTTTGAATTTCAATACTATAACAGATATTCAAATATCATAAATCTAAGAAGACTAAATTGATATTTGAATATTAGATTTCTAATCTAAAAGAAAGAAGGGCTTCTCAGCCCTTCAAAACGATGTATTCATCTTTGCGCCAAAGCAACATACCATAGAACGGAATAACTGTGGCGATAGTCACATGATAGAAGAAACCATAGTCTTTGATAATCCAGTACATAAGCACCTCACAGTTTAGTCATATCTTCGGGACGAAAAGAGTCCATGGGATAAATTTCCCCGTCATCGAAACGCAAGGCCGGGAGCCATTGCATAGTACCGTAAAAGCGGTATTTGGTGACAGTCGCCGTTTCACACCACGGGAAAATAACACGGTCGCCGGGAACAAGTGCTTTCTGTTCGTCGTAAGTCATCACAAGTCCTCCTCTTCAAATCCGTCCTCATCTTCCTCGTCCTCGGTAGGCTCTTCATAGTAACCGATTGCGTCCAGAATAGCATCATCATCAAACCACAGCATATCATTGATTTCTCCCTCAGTGGCCTCGTCACCAAGACACTCCTCAATATACTGCTGTGCGGCGTTCATTGCGCCGGGGTGAGTCAGGTCGAACTCGCGGATTTTCTCAAGAGTCTCAACAGCTCCGCTCCATGCCTTGAACTCGCTCAGGATGAACTCATAAGTAACTTTCATTATGTACGCATCTCCTTTTAGATTATGTATCAGGTTTTCCCTGTGACTATATAATACCATATTGGGCGCAGAATGTCAATAGTAAAATGCAAATTTCTTAAAATTCTTTTAGCACAAGCCTTGAATACCATCGTGCATGATATTTGAATATGAATCTAAGCAGAGCGGGGATGATAAATGATATTCAAATATACAGGAATCTAATACAAAAGAAAAACCGTGGAATCAATCCACGGTCAGAGAAAGTTGTGTAGCCAGTGCCTCGTTGATGCACCGCATAGAACGGCTTTTAACATAGCCCACGCGGTCTTTAATACGTTCTTTGTCAACAGTACGAACCTGTTCACACAAGGCCGTAGAGGGCTTTTCTAGGCCGTCACAATCGCCTTTATCAAGTTTCACATGACAGGGCAATCTGGTCTTTGTGGCCGTTGTAAGCGGTACGACAGTAACCACGTTAGAGTGCGTGTTACACATACTATTAGATACAATAATAGAGGGTCGCAGGTCGCTCTGTTCACTACCTACACCACCAGAAAAATCACACCACCATACATCACCACGCTTTACTACATCAGTTTTCGTCACTTATGTATATCTCCTTTCTTTATTGATAAGTAATTTCGTCAGATTTAGGGTCTTTAATGATAACAAAACCCACACCAATACCAACAGGGATATGCTCATCATTGTCTGAAATAAGCATCAGACAGTCACCATCGCGGTATCCCATGTATTTGTGACCTTTTTCAAAAACCTTTTCGCCGTTAGGGAAAAGAAAGTCACGCATGGCATAATATTCTTGCATCAATTCACCTCCATGAAAACATTTTTCAGAAATCCATCAATGCCTCCCATGTCAGGCCATTCTTTGCGGATTTCATAGTCGCCTTCCTCAAGGATACCGCCACAACAGAAACACTGAACAGTTTTCTCTTCTGTGTTCAGCAGTCCAAAATGAGGCTCAGGATTATCCTCAAGTAGGTCGTTAAAGTATACAAGATGATACATTTTATCCTCCTTACTGCACAGGATAAACCTCGTTGACAGTTTCAACGCCATAGGACAGATGTACAGTATCATTGATGTACTCAGGCTCACACAGCGTCTGAGTCAAAGGGTCGTTGTAGTCGCGCACAGCGTTGCGCATAGCCTCGTGCGGATTGTCGCCCTCAACAATCACACGACAGCCCATCTCGAACGTAAGCGGAACAGACCATTTCATATTAACCCTCCTCGAAATATTTCTGCCATTCGCCATCTTCCAGACAAATATCGTCACCATATTCGTCCTCAACGCGAAGGTCGCCGTAGTCGTCAATGTAGCCGTCGTAGTAATCGCCCTCGTAGAAAGCGTCACGGCCTTCATCGTCAACCAAACCGTCCTTGATACACAGGAAACTATCCATTTGTCACACATCCTTTCTGTACCTATATATTATCACACTTGGGATGAAATGTCAATACCTTAATTCAATAATTTTTTAAGATTTTTCTGTTTTGATATTTGAATGTCATCTTTGTGGTTGTATTTTCCTGATATTCAAATATCATCAATCTGCTGGTAAAACCAAAGGGCTGGATGAAAATTCCAGCCCTTTGGCCTGTCACCTGTTAGGTTTCAAAGTACAGAACCATGTCAAGCGTGTCGTTGAAGTTCTGTGCTTCCAGCGTGTTCTTGACCTCTTCCCACTTTTCGGGGTCGTTGGTCTGCATCTCCCGCAGTTCGTTGTACAGCCTACCGTAGTAGCCCTGACTACCCGCAAGGGAACGAATAGCGGCCATAATCTCTTCGATATTCATATTATGTATTTCCTTTCTGTCAAGCTCCTCTTGACACTATCATTGTATCATACCGAGAAGATAATGTCAATACTTTTTCAAATATTTTCAGACTTTTCTTTCTCGTCCTCCTGTTTACGCTTCTTGCGGTCGTAAGCAGTCTTTTTCTTGAACCGCACAGGCCGCCCCATAATCTTGTGACGAGCCTCCTTGCGCTTCAGCTTTTCCTTGTTCTTTTCCAGCATTATTCTTCCACCTCGATTTCATCCATATTCATGATAGAAACTTCACAACCATCATAATCCTCATAGGGCTTTGCATCCGGGAAGTAAATAGATGCACCGTACTGTGTGACGTACACTTCAATCCAGCCGTCAACACGATTGTCAACGGCATCCACGCCGCCGTCAATGGACTTTTTGATAGCCTTCAGTTCCTCCCTGACGCTTTCAGCGGAGTAGCTACAACAGTTGTATGCGTAGCCGTCCAGCACCTCAAACATAGCGTCAATCGCGCCCTGATGGGTCTTGAACAGGCGCGGGTCTTCGAGATTGTCGTTAATATCAACAGACATAATAAACACAATACATCCCTCCTCTTAGCGGTAAGAACGCAAACCACAGCCGTTTGCGCGTTTGTCGGTACGAGCGAACCGCGTGGCCTGTTCACTGCTCCACCAGCCGCTATTGCGCCGCCACTGACTCTTCAGCCAATTCTTTTCGGCGCGTACCCGTTCTGTGTATGCCCTGTACTCTGTACAGTTGTCGTGACACAGGGCGCAACGCTTAGTACAATCTTTGCAAGGACTCATCATAGTAGGTATCTCCTTAGATTATGTATTGCGATTTCTTATCGCACCTATATAATACCATACTCCAAGAGAAATGTCAATAGTAAAATTGAAAAACATCCAAAATTTTTCTGCCTGTAAGAATGACTGATATTGAAATATCATAGGTTTTTATTAGTGTTTAAGCACTTTATGATTTTTGAATATCAGTAGACAAAACTACAATTTTATTAAATATTTGAATATCATCGAAACCCAATAAAACACGGGGATATTTGAATCTAAAAGAAAATGCCGGGTTATTCACCCGGCACATCTTCACTTCTTTACCACAACAGGGTGGTTATCGAACCGCGACCAGACAACCACGCCAATGGGATAACCAATCCACATTGCAAGGGAGTCAATGGCAAAAGCTACCAGAGACTTCGGCATCTTAACTGCGATAGGGATGGAATACAAAGCACATTCAATGCCAGTTTTAGCCATCACGCCTACGAACATACAGCAGGGAATTGCCAGCATCACAGCCCACACGTTGTTTTTGCTGACCTTGCACGTCCACGCTACACCAGCGGCCACGATAATGTTCATAACGAACCAACCGATAGAGAATCCCAAAGGACTCATCAGCATGGACTCCAATGCACATCCCAGCGCACCGCACACGATAGCCGGGATAATGCCGATTTCTACGGCCATCACACACATCGCCATAAGAACGATGTAACCACAGTCAACGGCGATGTGCCCAAACAGGGGAATCTTCAGAGAACAGCTTGCAACGAAGTACAGAGCCGCACCGATAGCCGCATAGCAGATTTTACGAGTCTTAGACATATCTTTTCTCCTTTTTGTTAGGTTAAATTAACAGGCACAATATAACGTGCAACACTATAAGCCGGTACAGTGTTACAGCTACCACCAAGGATAACCGTGGAATGCACAACAGCCTTATGACCATCTTTTGTTGATGTGATTCGTGCCACAGGATAGAAGTCTGTATCAACTCCATCAGAAAGATGCTCAATAGCATCTTTCTCCGTCTTATGTGCGCTTACGATGTCAGAATGTGAGAGGTCGCCATAATGGTATCCATCTTCACGAATGACGTAAATTTCCAACGTATACCACCTTCTTAGTGAACGGTGTAGAACACGGGGGTCTTGCCCTGAACGTCATTGCAACGCTCGGCCTTGAACTTTTCGTACAGAATCTCAACGCTGGACACATCGGGATGAGCCTTGCGCCACTCCTCGTTGATGTTCCAACCGCACCAGTAGGGAACCTTCGCCGGGGTGATGTAGAACGGAATGTTGTTCTTCCAAAGGGTGACTGCATCGGCCTTGTTGTTCTTGATAGCGTAAGTACGAATCATAGTATGTACCTTTCCTTTCTGGGAATCTCTTTCGTTCCCTGTGACTATATAATATCACATACACGAACAAATGTCAATAGGAAAATTAAAGTTTTTTCAATCTTTTTTGATATGAATTTCTTAGCGCGATAACAGATTGATATTTGAATATCAATCTAAACAGAACAAAGTGAAAGGGCGCATACCTTTCGGCACACGCCCTTTCTATATGAAAATGGAGGAAATGAAAATGGCTTAGTCAGTGATAACGCTCGTAGCGTTACGGATGCGGCGATGGGTGTGGCACAGGTCGGACACTTCCACGCTCCGATGGAATGCAGTGCCGTTCTCGTGAACGCCGTCATTCTTGATGACGTACTTCTTTCCATTGACGGACTGCACCTTGCTCTTGCAGAAGTTGGTACGAACGCCGTCACGTTCCAGACAGGTCAGCATCCGACCATTGACGATAGGTTCAAGAACCAGAATCTTTGCGCCAGCACCGATGTCGCGGACACGGATAGGCCGCTTATTCATCATGTATTCGGTGACTTCGGACTTTTTGATGACGTTAGACATATTATTGTACCTCTTCCTGCCTCTCGGCTCTCTGTTATTATGTTTTGTTCCCCTTGGAACATCTTTATTATATCAGATTCAGGGAACTTTGTCAATACTTTTTTGAAATTTCTATCAAATTATGGAAACGATTATCACTGTAATCATAAACCAGAAAAGTGCATATCCAATGGTTTCAAGTTGTACACAACCATAAGTCCCATTTTTTAGATAGTACAGAACCATAGCAATAATTGCCAGTAGAATTGATGCAAGGATAGTCAGCAATCTTCCGCTTCACCACCCTCAACGTCAGAAATATCACCCTCATTGAACCCGTATGCGATGAGGTCATCATGATTAAACCCACACTCGACGAGTTTCTCGATGGTTTCATGGATATTTCTGCCGACAGAAATAAAGCTGATTGCGTTGTTCAGCAGTTCTTCTGCACGTTCATCGTTGGGGTCTGTAACACTTACCCCACACACAGAATCAATCTGAGCGGCCTCAGTCATAGTCTGTGCAAAGTCGTTTAACAGAAACTGTTTGTCCTCATTCGTAAGGTCTGCATAGAATGTGACCTTGCAGAATTTTTTGTCCTCCATGGTAAACCTCCTTTGTTTCTGTGACTATATGATACCACAAAACTAAAGAAAAGTCAAGAGTATTTATGAATTTCTTTTAGATTTTTCTGATTGTATTTTGATATTCAAATACGAAGAATACGAGGTAAAAAGAAAACCACCGGGGTCAATCCCGGTGGTTCCTGCTCTGAAAGTCTATGCGGTTGTGACGAGCCGCATGATACATCACCTATCCGTCACGAAACACCAGGCTATAATGGGTGCTTATCGGTAAATGCCGCTAACAAGTGTTTTACGATAACACTGCGCCATAAAAACGCTGTTCTAGGAATAGAAACAGTAGATTTTTAATTTACTTTAGATTTTTTTATTCCTATCTATATTTGTTTTCATTAACATCAATAAATAATTCATCTATATATCTAAGGTAAATCGCTGGGTCTATACATTCTAAGTACGGAAGGACTTGCACCAACCATCTTCCCCTTTGAAGGGGGATGCTCTACTCTTGGGCTAGGACTTGGAATGTATAACTGTGTTTAGGGGCTTGAACCCTTCCTCCTTACAGGCCACAATAGGGCGTTGTGCTTACCATTACACCAGAACACAGATTTTTTATACAGAATTGCCTACTGACACCTAGATTTCTTCAGCCAATGTCCACACGTTTTTCCTAGATGTTTTTACGCCTGCAATGCGCTGTGGTAAAGCGGGTTCCTCATCCGCACCATTACTAAATTCTGCATGGCGTGATTATGGAATGCGCCACCCTCCATAGATAGGCTGTTAAATCAGCTTGACGGACACCGGATATGCCCTGTCGATAATGGCCAACATCGCCTTGGTGTCGTTGTAGTCCTGCATATTGAAGCCCTTGCCAGCGTCAGCCGGAACGAATGCGGTAGGCACACCATCGACCTTTGCGATAATGGCCTTCAGCTTGTCCTTGCCCCACTCGGCAGAGAAAGCCTTGACCTCATCGGCATCGAACTTGTTCAGCACATCGGTCAGGGTCATTGCGGGCTTCGCCGCACGGCCACGGTGCTTCTTGGTAGTCTCGACTTCGGTAGCGACCTCAGCAGTCTCGGTGGTGACAGCGTTCATGGTTTCGTTCTCAAACATATTGTACCTCTTCCTGCCCTTGTGGGCTATCAAATGTGTTTTGTCGTTCCCCTTGGAACGTCTTTATTATATCAGATTTGCAAGCGTTTGTCAAGGGATTTTTGAAATTCTTTTTAGATTTTTTTATTTTTTTCGGTTTGTGAAACCGAACTTTGTAAATCTAAGAAGAATTTTGTTAATCGTAGTTTGCGTCACACAGCTTCTTGAGCGTGTCGCCATCGTATACGATGGACTCATCGGTGGCGCAAACCAACAGAATGTTCTTCGCCTTACAATAGGTAAAGCAGTGCGGCTCGTAAATAGCGGCGACAGCCGTAATCACGTCACCGACAGCCTTGAGGATGTAGCCCATGTCCTCTTCTGCCCAGATGCCGTTGCCGACATGGAAATAGTTAGAACCCTTCAGCTTTTCGAGGGACTGAATGTACTCGATTGCATCCCCTTCGTCATCATCGAACAGCTTGTGTGCCTTCTTGAATGCTTCTGCGGTGAATTTCATTTTAAGACTCCTTTCTGTCTTTCACTGGCCTTATTATATCATACTGGCTGGATAATGTCAAGCATTTTCTGCAAATTTTTCTGAATAGTTTTGATACGTTTCGTCTCTTTTTCGACGAAATCGTTGTATACAGCCTTGCACTCTGCCTCATCCGTATAACCGTGATATAACGCCATATTTCGTTTATTCCAACAGTCAAAACAGTTCACATCATACCGAGTGCCGTTAGCATCCTCTAACACGATATACTTGATTTTGCCATCATGGAACAGAACGTGGTCTACGACAGTTACTTCACAAGGCTTAACAAGCGTCTTAACTGTTCTATCAGTAGTGCGCCATACAAAAACCACAGCTTCATACCGATGTATGGGCGGTGCTCATCATAGATAAAGTCCCACTTAATCTGCATCTATCTCACCTCCATTCAGATTGTTCTTATTATATCATACAGGTTGGAGTTTGTCAAGCATTTCCTGACAAAAAATTATCTTGCGTTGATATTCCAGACGACTTTGCTCAACGAACTTATTATAAAGTGCCTTGCACTCGTCCTTATAGTTGAATCCATACCAATTAGAACTGTCGTGTGCTGTATGTTTCTGCGTATTGTTGAACCCGGTAATGTTATATCTTGCACCATGGCTGTTTTCTACAACGATACAGCCCCATACATCTACATCATCACGGTACGCAACGACCTCTACCTGTATAGGAGGAATATATTCAAAGAACCCCTTTCTTTTCTCCCAGTAGAAAATCCAGATTTTAGAACCTACTGACACTGTATCTTGCATAGGCCAGAGGTGATTCCAGTCAATCTGCATTATTATTACCTCAGATTTCTTCCAGTTCTTTAGTTGCTTCTTCCAACCGCTTCATGTACAGTTCCTTCTGCTCACGCTTGCGGTTTTCATACCATTCGGTGATTTCCTTTTTGCTGGTCGCATACTTGATGTTATCAGTGATAACGCCATCAATAAGGTCTTCGACACGAATCCAATCTACAAAATTCGAGTCAGCCTTGTCAACAAAGAAGCCAACAACCTTGAAATCGTTATCACAAAGATAGTGACGAATAACGAATTTAGTCGGCTGATACTTGAGGAACGTAGTAACCTTGTGCGTAGTTGTGTCATAACCCAGCTTGAACTTTGCAAGCCAGATTTCATCACCGACGTGGAGACTAGCAACCTGTTCCTTAGTCATTATGTATTTACCTCGCTTTCTTTCTGTGTCTATATAATACCATACTTGAAAACAAAAGTCAATACCCTTTTTATAATTTCTTTTAGATTTTTTAATTGGAATATTATATTTGAATATCACACTTTGTAAATTGTAAAGCCTTGATATTCAAATATCTAAGAAATCAGAAATCTTGGATGATATTGAAATATCAAGTTTGTAATCTAAAAGAAAAGCAGGGCTTTCGCCCCGCTAAAATCGACGTACTTACGCCACTTTGACAATCTTGTAAGCACGGTTATACTTGTTGACCATAGAGATGATAGCAGGGTCTTCTGCATCGTATCTACTGACGAACTCAGTTTTCATTCTACGTTCAAGCTCATCAGAACTTAATGCTCTATCAAGCCCCGGAACATACCATCTAGGCATATCGTTGATATGGTCTGGGTTGACTTTAAGCTGTTCGAGGTCGTACACCGTGGGGGTATACTTTACCAGCTTTGCTTTCCCACGGTACTTTTCGATGACCTTGTTGTACTCCTCGCTAATGTCCATCCACTTGCCATAGCAGGGGTTGCACAGCAGAACGTAGGTGCGCTGATAGTGGGTAGCTTCGGCCTGAGTATAGGTCTTTTTCTCCACCCGCATGATGTCCTCGATGTTGACGGCCATTTCCTCACCAGTAGAGCGGCTGTATACTTTAAGCATTGTTACTCCTTCCAAAATTCCATGTCATTCACGTTCACACCCTGACGAATCAGACGCTTAATGAAAACATGGAGTCCAACCCTAGACAGATGTTTACAGCAAAAATACTTGCCGTCTTTTCTCCATCTAATGAAATATTTGTCCTCAGATTTTCTTACCCTCATAGCCAAACACCTCTTTCAGAATGTTGGTGCGAACATTATAGGTCTTTTTATCGTCATTTAAGGGGTCTTTCATAAGGGAAACAATGGTCTTATCCTTAGCCCCTACACAACCGCTGAAGACGCCGGTAAGCTCCAATTTGTTCTTGATGGAACGCCGCTTATGACGAATCTTACGCAGAGCGCAAGCGGCTTTAAGAAGTTCCGCACCGGACATTTTCTCACGCAGTTCAAGGTAGTGCAGAATATCATTTTGCTCTAAGTCAATCTTAGACAACTCTGCGGCATAAAACTTTTTATACGAGTCGATGTTAGTAAAAAGGGACTGTGCTTGCTTCAACTGGAACATGAACTCGTTATCAGTGCCAACCAAATTGAGAATTTCTTCAGCCATTTTTCGTACCTCCCGTGGCTTTCATTAGCTATATTATACCACAGTTTTGGCTAAAGTCAATACCCTGATTCTTATTTTCTTTTAGTTTTTTCTATTCTGATATTTGAAAATCTAAAAGAAGTTTGTATATTTGAATATCATCATTCACTTCACTGATATTCAAATATCAAGAACCCGCACATAACAGAATGCCCTCTCACCGGAATGTCAACAAATGGTGAGAGGGCAATAGAAAGGAGGTACATACGCCACGTCGTATTATCGCGGCAATGCTAACGGAAATAGCAAATCAAAGATAGGCATGAACCTCACTGGCCTATCACTGCCCCGTCCTACCATCTTGGGGGCATTCCAACAGAAGTTATTTATGACGAATAACGTGGAGTAGATGATGGGAGTCGAACCCACCTCCCCGACTTGGAAGGACGGTGAACTAGCCGATGTTCTACATCTACATATTTAGACAGAATTATGTTTTCAAAACCCTTTTTTGAATAGTAAATTGCTGTTACTGTCTATGATTGGGATTTCCATGTGGACAACTTTCTCTTGAAATCATCTCAATTATTGTCCGCATCTTGGTACTGCTCCGGTGGTTTGAACACCGCATCTTTCGGTTATAAGCCAACTGCATTAACCATCTATGCTAGAGCAGTATAGGAGAAAAGACCGATTTTTTAAGTGAGTCAAATTAACAGTTTGATACTTTAATAAATTGCTGTTACGGTCTTTGTACGCCTATGAAAGTAAAAAATATAAACAGTTTCTGAGAACTGAATAAAAGCCTTGACACGACCTTCGCCGTACCTCTGCCAACTTCCATGATATTCTGTCACGCAGGAGACAATACTGAGCTTCGGGTAGCGAACCCTAACTTATTGCCCCAGTCCCGGAGAACCGATTCTGCCACAGGATTGATTACCTGTAAATTTCACCGAGCATTCAGCATATTAAAGATTACCAATCTTTTTTAATGTTAATCATCAAACCGACCTACGGCTACTTTTGCAAATTCACATCTTATAGTAGATTTTCTCTACGTCAAGTCAGCACCCATTGGTTTGGATTACCGCATTAACTTATTGCATCCCTGCAACCGTCTACGGCTTACTCTCGCACAGCGAGCGTCTATTTCTGAGTGGATGTGGTTTCACATTTCATGGCGTTGTCCTTGGCACTACCTCTTACAATCCCAGCGTTCGCCAGTTTGCCTTAAACCTTTCAATTTAAGATACGGTTAGCTTTATGGCTATCGTCATAAAACCACCGCTGTTTCCGAGGCATCCATGCAGAGAAGCAATCCCTCTTCACATGGTTTGTCAAGACCTTTATTCAGTTTTCAAGGTGCTGTCCTTTGGAACAATTATATTATCAGTCGCTAGACTGACTATATGGTGTTCTTTAGAACACCTATATTATATCAAACTTTTTTGGATTTGTCAAGGGGTTTATTAAAAATTTTTCTTGGTAATTTTTACCAGTCCTTGAATCTAAAAGGAGTTTGTATAATCGTGGTACTCCCACCGGGAGTCGAACCCGGATGGCCTCTCAGCCAGCGGATTTTAAGTCCGCTATGTTCTTACCAATTTCATCATGGGAGCATAAATGGTACGCCTACCGGGAGTCGAACCCGGACGCTTTCACAGTTGGGTTTGAGCCAACCCTGTCTACCAATTCCAGCATAGGCGCATAATAAAGTTCCTTTTCACTAACGCGGAAATCAGAACTAATAAAGGACGGTTAAATATTAACTAAAAACTTTGAGGTGTCAAAAGTTTTTGACCTTGGAGCATAGTTGTTGAAATCCTTAATCAGTCTGAAAGACTTTTTATTTCCTGCATCATAAAGAGCCTCAAACGGTATCAACCACATATCTCCATCAGCGTTCGCACAGAAAATATAGTCAAGTTGTGGATAGTTTAGTATGCTATCATACTCACTACCATGAGTGCCACCAGAACTTCTTATATTTATCGTGCTTGGCGTTGTCGCTGTGAATTTGCATTGTACAGTATACAGCCTTCCATCTTTCTCAACCACTAAGTCATACCATTGCGTATCATTCAGCGGTATAGAAACTGTGTAGCCGTTAGAACCGAAGTATGCTATTGCCAGCGACAATCCGGCTCGACCACGAGCCTAGTTGGTATTGACAATCAATGCTATCACTCCATTTTTAGTTATTTAAGTGGTGAGGGAGGCACGGATTTGCACCTGCGAACCGTTAAGGGCGTGGGTTACAGCCACGCTTCTTTGACTACTTGAATACTCCCCCATATAATCTTCTTTTAGATTTCAGTCCAATTTTTACTTTTGTTCCACATGGAACATGACTATGTTCTAAAAGAAGTTATGTGAATGTTTCTCGCTCTCACATCCAACGGAGTTGCACAACTCAGAATACCAGATTTTGTTCACGAGCAGTTAGGTATCTGCTTTTCGAGTGACTGCTACTGGCTATGGGCGCAGTAGGTGAGTCTGAAAGTTTTGGAGACTTTCAGAATTTCAGGGCGGCACTGGATTGAACGTCCAGTGACATAGCTTGGCTGGGGTGGTGGGATTTGAACCCTACATAACAGGAGTCAGAGTCCTGTGCCTTAACGCTTTTAGAGAGCGCAGTCTTGACCGTTAGACAACACCCCACTATGTACGGATAGTTTTGCATCATATCCGGGATGTGTCTGCCTATATCCCCTGTGAGGAGGAGTGGTAGCGGTATCTGGACTCGAACCAGAAAATGTCAGCTTCAGAGGCTGATGCCTTAACCTGTTTGGCTATACCGCTATAAGAGTGGACGGTTTTATATCATGTCCGGGATAGCCAGAGTCCACACGCCTGATGAAGAATTGGTCTACACACGATGAAGAATTGCCAAATAATTGGCATGGTGACGGGTAAGGGAATCGACCCCTTGCTTCTGGGATGAAACCCCAGCGTCTTGGCCGCTTGACTACCCCGCCATGATAGGCTCTTGGTTATAGCCCCCAGACACGCATTATTGCCAAACCAGTGGAATGACAACTAGCTTTGTGCCTGTCACATAACCGCCAGCCCTCCGACCGAGAACATTAACCCCGGCCAGCATCACTAGGCAAACATAACGTCCTAGGATGGTCGGCTTTGTAACAAAGTCAACGAAAATTCTAATCAATTAAATAATTTAATAAGAAGTTACTCAGGGATGACCTTTGTTTCTAATCATATTAAATACCTTGTTATGCAGTTTTCGCAGATTCTTTTAAGACAGGGGAAATTAACCGGGTGGCTTGTTTTCCATTTGTAAATCCTTTCTCGCTCAAGTGTTTCTGCCGTAGGTCGCGGTGTCCTTGGGGGAGGCCCCCTTGGAACATCTTTATTATATCAAATCTCGGAAGATTTGTCAAGGGGTTTTGGAAAATTATTTTTCAGCGTACTGCTGGAAAATTTTGACAAGTTCTTTGCCAGTTTCCTTTGCCGCTTTCTGGGTCATAGCTCGCGTAACGTAGTTGTTGTGAATCGCGTCAAGCATATCAACCCACATATTGACAAGGTTGAAATACTGGTCAGGTGTGACAAACTTGCTGATACGGAACTCGACACGATTGCCATTGTCCATGTTCAGCCAGTCGCCATGATGGTAGCCACCACTCGTACCACAGCGGCCACAATAGGTCTGGAAGAATCTACCACAGACATTCTTAGTCTGGGCTTCATGTTCGTCCATGTAGTTTTCCAGCGGATAGAAAATCTCCGTTCCGCGACTGCGGATAGCGTTCAGGATGGTCGAGTCCATCCACGAGTTACCGATGTTGATATGCTGGCCGCAACGACTATCAGAGAAATCAACGGCCTCATAAGCCGCATCAAACATCCGCTTCAAACTAGAACGTCCGTTGATAGTAGGACTCTTCAGCTCTACGCCATCATAGGGGATAGACGAGTCAGACGTGGGAACAAAGCCCCATTTCTTAGATACCAGAACGGCCTCGTCCTCTTTAGACTTAGGAACACACTCGAACTCGAATCCGAATGTCCAGCCAGCCTTGGTCGGTCTACCGACGCGATTGTTGTTCTTGGTAGAATAGCTCTTTCTATCAAGGCAAGAACTACATACATACTTGCCCTTCTTAGAACGTACCATTCTACTAATAGGCTTCTGACTGCCGCATACATCACAAACGCGAATCTTGCGCTTGTACACGCCAGTGAACTTCTTCAGGACTTCGGGCGAGAAACAATACCAGTAGGACTGCTCGCAAGACCAGTTATTCTGCTCCATGAGCTGTTCTGCCAACGTCTTGTTACTGCCGGGAACAGTACCCTCAGAAATGCGCGGCCAAATGTCAGTCATCGTGTGGAAGTCGCCACCGTCAGACTCCATCTTGCACACGATAAACGGCTCAAAGTTGCCGCCGCCCTTCATGTCAATGAGACAGGTAACAATACCGACCTCGCCAGCAGGACAGCGTTCATACTGCTGGCTGGTGATAACTCTGTCACCAATGTTAAAACCATAGCGATTGGGCATCTCCATACCTCCTTATGCCCTTATTATAGCAGAATCTAAAGGGAATGTCAAGCCCTTTTAGAAAAATTTCTGTTACAAAGTTTCAACCTCGAAACCGTCTTCGTCCACAAGGGTATCATCAGGAATTTCGTTGAAGTTGATACGTTCGATGTTGTGGCTTCGTGCGTAGCACTGCTGACGCTGGCTCAGATGGCCATTCAGCATGATATACACATTGCACCTGTTGCCAACATAGCGGTGCGTACCGCTCTCCGTAGACAGCCCATAGTCTCCGTCATCAACCAGCGTCTCGCTCATAGGGTCAGCACCGTTGCGCCACGTCCAGCCATGCCGGGTAGCCCATGCACGGAACTCGTGGAAAATGCGCTGATTGTATACTTCAATCCCCTGCTCACCAGCAAGGAATTTGTCAATATCAAACATTCTTTTATCTCCTTTCTATCTGTCCTGTTTGTGCCACTATTATAGCAAAAAACAAATGCTTTGTCAAGCGAAATCTAAAAGAATATTGTGAATAATTTCTTAAATATTTTTGCTTTTTAGATTTTGATATTTGAATGTCATCGTAATCTTTGTAAAGCGCACATATTCAAATATCAGTCTCGTACAAAGTTTGATATTTGAACATCAATATATCTCGTCCATAAGTGAAAATAATTCTTACTTAGATTATAGTACATAGATACGTTTATTTTTAGATTGAGATTATTATATATATCTTAGGGAATTTTTACCCAAGCACCATCTTAGACAGCCAAAACAAGGGGTTTGGACGCAATTTAAGTTGATATTCAAATGTCAAGATTTCGTGGATATAAAAATACCCACTAACTTTATGGGTTAGTGGGTAGATAGGAAAGT
>ERZ1026882.662-NODE-662-length-17171-cov-7.276992_pt1 | contig 17171 bp, 15 predicted proteins | sample MGYA00380171_ERZ1026882 | MGnify/ENA primary metagenome ERZ1026882 (study PRJEB33269, sample SAMEA4719807) | human gut metagenome | biome: human-associated habitat; feature: organic feature; material: feces | place: Cameroon | collected 2013-10 ...
GTTATAAGTATTTACATACATTTAAATCCTGTGTTGTTAGGCTTTATGAAAGGGGCACTAGCGGTAGGTTTTTTTACAGCAGCAACAAAACTAATGCTAATGATAATGAAACTATCTTCATGCTTAGGGTCTGTTATGATGCCAAGAGTTTCACATCTCTTAGCAGAAAACAAAGAAGAGGAGTTTAATAGATTGATACAAAAATCTTATGATTTTACAATAGCAATAACATTGCCATTAACTATAGGATTAGTAGCCTGTGCCCCAACGATTATCCGTGTTCTATGTGGCGATACATTTCTTTCATCGACCGTCACATCTCAAATTATAGCTCCAGTTATACTTATGGTTGGCATATCAAACGTCATGGGTATACAGGTATTGTATCCTAAAGGAAAAATCAATACTGTTACACTTTGTTGTGGTATAGGAGCTTTGACCGATATATTATTAAATATAATATTTATACCAAAATTTTCATACAATGGTACCGCTATCGCATATATAGGAGCAGAAGTCGCTACTACTGTTTCTATGTACCTAATTGCAAAGCAATATATACCAATAAAATTTATAACGAGTTTGCATATTAAATATTTAGCAGGCAGTCTTATTATGGGAATTTTGATATATTCTATATATATGTATATGGATTTAAATGATAGTATGATGCTTTGTTGTCAAGTTATTTTGGGGATAATTTGTTATTCTTTGTTCCTGTTAGCAACAAAGGATCCATTGGCTTTAAGTATTATTAATAAAATAAAAAAATAAATATGGGAAAGAAAAAAGTTGAGATTTTGGTAGCTTGTCACAAACCTGATACCGTGTACCGTGATGATGTTTATACACCAATTCATGTAGGAAGAGCTATTTCTAAGTATACGGCAGAAATGAATGATTTCATTGGAGATAATACAGGTGATAATATAAGTGAAAAGAATGCTTCGTATTGTGAGCTAACAGCTCAGTATTGGGCATGGAAAAATATACATGATGTAGAGTATATCGGACTTTGTCATTATCGAAGATATTTCAAAAAGCTCATAACGAATGAAAATGTAGGAAAAGAGCTGTCTGGCTACGATATGATTGTTGCAAGTCACATCTTGATGCCAAAAAATATCAAGAGTTGGCTTTGTGGCTCTCTTACTTCGGAGGATGTGTATATTTTATACCAAGTGTTAATAAAGAGAAATCCAGAAGCGAAGGATGTCATAGATGAATTCTTTGCTAAAAAGAATAGAATCTATCCATGCAATATGTTTTTATGCTCCAAAAGCCTCTTCGATGAATTTGCAAAATGGCAGTTTGGAATTTTGCAGGAAGTTGAACTGAACGTGATACCTTCCGGTTATACACGTCTGAAGCGTTTATATGGATATTTGGCAGAAGCTTTGTTGAACCTTTATATTCTGCTAAAAGGACTTAAAGTAAAAGAAATGTCTCTTGTCAGTATGATTGGTGACGAAAAAGCAATCATGAAATCAACTTTTCTACAAGATTTAAAAACAAAAATTCGTTTCATGTTGCAGCCTCATGACTTAAATTGGGATTATGCTTTGATAGCAGGTTTGAAGGCTGATGGCATATATAATAAAGTAAGTGGAAAATGAATCAGCATCTAATATCAATCCTAGTGTTGTTTTTCTCGATTATACAAAAAGCCGTATTACCATACAGTCTTGTTAAAACGAGCAGAACTTATTGGGCTAAAATACATTCACTGTGGTTAATGCCTCTTTTTAAGAATATGCATTACACCGTAAGGTTTTATAAAATTGGAGGATTATGCGGAATGCAATATATAAGTATTGATGAAAAAACAATATTTCAAAAAGGCATTTATTTAACAGCATATAATGTGCCCTCTTGTATTACGGAGCCAACTCTAAAAATCGGGAAACACTGTAATTTTGGAGCATACAACCATATTACTTGTGCAAATTCTATAGAAATAGGCGATAATGTACTTACAGGCAAATGGGTTACAATTTCAGATAATTCTCATGGAGCAACAGATAAAGCAACAATGTGTATTCCGCCTAATGAAAGACCGATAATTAGCAAAGGAAAGATTAAAATAGGTAACAATGTTTGGATAGGCGAAAAGGTTACTATATTGGCAGCCGTAACAATTGGTGAAGGAGCTGTCATTGCAGCTAATAGTGTCGTTACAAAAAATGTTGCTCCATATACTGTCGTGGCAGGTGTACCTGCCAAAGTAATTTCAAAAAGATAATTTTATATGATATATGCAATAAGTATATCTTTGTTTGTAATCCTTTTGATTTCATACAAGATATTTAAAGGGAATATAACAAGACCTTCTGTAGTATTTACAAGCGGTTTGTTCTTGGCAAGTCTTGTCGCTTGTTCCTTTGCCAAGCAATGGGACCTGGTAACAATGGATAAGAAAACCATATTCATGATTATTGGTGGTTCTTTATTGGCATTCGTTACAGATTTACTTACATGTAGAGTCAATAACACTAAAAAAGAGGGTCTTCCCAATGAGATTTCTTTCATAGTGATTAGGGATAGCAAACTTATAGTTTTTGCTATTTTACAGGCTTTTTTCTATTTCTTATATTTAAGAGCGAAGATTGCAAATGTAGGAGCAGTTTATGCTGTGGCAGAGGCTATCGGTGAAATCAATGAAATGGCAAAGTTTGATGATACGTTTACACTATATATCCCTTGGTATATAAATGTTCCTTATGCTTTTTTTCAAGCTTTTGGCTTTATTTGGGCTGTATTATTACCAATATATTTATGTTCAAAAAAAACAACTCATAAAACAAAAATTCTGGTCTTTATAAATTATTTCCTTGTTATATTAGGATGTATGATTCAAGGAGGACGTATGCCTATCTTGAATTATATAATACCTTGCTTTATGTTCTATATCCTAATATCTGCATACTTAAATAAAGGAAAGGTTCAAATAAAGAAATATTTGTTGATCATATTAGGAGCTTTGGCATTCATATTTTTGTTTCAACAAATAGGCATATGGATTGGACGCAGTGAGTTAGACCATAGTGGTATTGAGATTTTTGCTGAATACTGCGGTGCTCAAATTAAAAACTTGGATACGGTTATATCATTGCCACCAAGAGTTAACGACGACTCCTTTGCACCTATGACATTTATGAAAATATATAATAGTATAGCACCAATATTGGGAACATCGGCTTCTTCCATAGATTATAATACTGTTTATACATTTCAATCTGTTCATGGATACCATTTAGGTAATGTATACACTTGTTATGCTAATTATTATTTGGATTTGGGCTTATTCGGACTCATATTTGTTGTTGTTGCTATATGTCTGACATGTAAGTTTTATTCTAAGATACATACACAGAAATTGTTTGGAATAGGAATTCCGAATATTTGGTGTTACTTGTATGCTAAGTTTATCGGTTTATTGTTTTTGGCTTTTTTTCATGAGCAATTTTATGCGATAAATCCAATTTCATTATTACGCGGCATTATATACATATACATAGGATATTTATTCCTACTCCCAAGAAATACAAAGTTTAATTATTTAAAATAAATAAAATGAAAAGAAAAGCAAGAGTAATTGCATTTTATTTGCCTCAGTTTCATCCAATACCAGAGAATGATGAAAACTGGGGTAAGGGTTTTACAGAATGGACAAATGTAGCCAGTGCAAAACCCTTATGGAAAGGACATCAACAGCCACGTGTCCCTGCCGATTTAGGTTTTTACGATTTGCGTCTTCCTCAAGTTCGTGAAGCGCAAGCCCAAATGGCAAAAGAGGCAGGAGTTGAAAGTTTTATGTATTGGCATTATTGGTTTGGAGACGGAAAAATGCTTTTGGAAAAACCAGCTGAATGGCTGCTCCAAACAGGCAAGCCCGATTTCCCATTTTGCTTTGGATGGGCAAATCATGATTGGTCAACCAAAACTTGGACAAAAAACAAGATGGTTCCAAAAATGATTGCCGAAATGAAGTATCTTGGAACAGAAGACAATAGAAAGCATTTCGAATATTGCCTACCATTTTTCAAGGATCACCGTTATACCCTAATTGAAGGTAAGCCTGTTTTTGTTATTTACGAGCCAAATTCATTTGTAGGTTTACAACAGTTTATGGACGAGTGGAATGTTTGGGCAAAAGAAGCTGGTCTGAAAGGTGTTTATTTTATAGGAACTATCAAAAATAACGTTCATAGCTCTTATGAAAGAGTAAAAGCGCAAGGATTTGATGGTGCTTGTAATACCTATAGAATGGCGGCTGAGGCCAAAGCAACGGGTAGTCTGTTTTTAAGAAGGTTGAAAGCTAAATTTGCCGAAGTTTTCTCTTTAGCTACCAATGTCTATGAATATTCAAAGGTTATGGAAAACTTTTTCAACAAGGAAAATGATAATATAGATTGTTTTCCTTCTATTATGCCTGGAGCCGACCATACCGCAAGAAGAGGAAAGAAAGGCATCATATATAAGAATCCGACCCCCCAAGCTTTTCAACAGCATATTCATAAAACAATTGAGCAAATTTCCCACAAAGACTTTGACCATCGTGTCATATTTTTGAATTCATGGAATGAATGGGGAGAAGGCAATTATGTCGAGCCTGACACAAAATGGGGGCATGCCTATCTTGATGCGATAAAAAATGAAGTGTTTGAATAAAAATATATAATATGGTTATTGGATATACAACAGGTGTTTATGACATGTTTCATATAGGACATCTTAATATACTTCGTCGTGCTAAAGAACAATGTGATTTTTTGATTGTAGGAGTCAGTACTGATGAATTGGTGCAGCACGACAAACACAAAACTCCTATCATCCCTTTTGCAGATAGATGTGCAATAGTTGAAGCTATAAAATATGTCGATAAAGTTGTACCACAGGTTGATAAGAACAAACTTGCTGCGTGGGAGAAATATAAATTCAACAAAATGTTTGTTGGAAGTGACTGGAAAGATACGGAAGTATGGAATGGATTCGAGAAGCAATTTGCTCCTTTAGGCGTACAGATTGTTTATTTAAACCATACTGATGGCATAAGTAGTACTATTCTGCGTGAGAAAATTTCAAAATAAGATTTCTATGGATAATAATAAAGAGACTTATTTAAGAAAATTACATTCTGACATACTTGTTGTCATGGATGAAATTGATCGTCTTTGCACAAAATATCATTTAAGGTATTATCTTATTGGAGGAACCTTGCTTGGCGCAATTCGCCATCAAGGTTTTATTCCATGGGACGATGACTTGGATATTGTTATGCCAAGAGATGATTATGAGAAATTCATACAGCTTTGCATGGATGGTCATTTAAATGATAATTTCTATCTAGAATGGATAACAACCAATGAGAAGTATCCATTGTTTTTTGCAAAAGTGTGCTTGTATAAGACTACTTTTGACGAAGGCTATTTTTGTAAGATAAATCCTTTCGGCATTTTTGTAGATATTTTCCCTTTAGATTATTGTGGAGGATATTCAGCTTTTGTAGAGAAGACAAAAAATAAGGTGGTGAAGTTAATTGCTGTTGCTGGATCAAAGGTTATAAATGATGATTTTCAGTTAAAGCATTGGCCACGTAGGATTTTGCGTCATTTTTTATCTTCAGAAACAATTCATAACTACACTCTGCAGTTGGCAACACAATTGTCACAAGAGGGTCATGGATATTACACTAATTTAGGCTCTCAGTATAGTCCAAAGAAACAAACAATGCCAATAGAATGGTTTGGGGAAGGAGTGAAATTACCTTTTGAAGATAGAATGTATCAGTGTCCTACGGAATATGAGAAAGTGGTGGAATCTATATTTGGACCCAAATATATGGATATTCCACCGATTGAAAAGCGTAGAACGCATTATCCAAGAAAGGTGAAGTTTACTGATGGTGAAGTGATGGAGTTTCAGCCTCCAAAGAAAAAGTTAACAATATATGACCAATAGTTTTTGAATTATGAGATTGTCTATAATTGTTCCAGTGTATAATGTGGAACCTTACTTAGAGAAATGCTTGGACAGTTTGTTGGACCAAAATATAGATAAAAGCCAATATGAAATATTGGTATTAAATGATGGCTCAACAGATAAAAGCTTAGAAATCGTTCACAAATATGCAGATAAATATTCTAATATTCAAGAATTCTCACATCCAAATAAAGGGCTAAGCGGAACAAGAAATGTAGGATTGAAGAATGCTACAGGAGATTATGTTTGGTTTGTTGATAGTGATGATTGGATAGAAAAGGATTGTCTTAAAGGTATCATAGAAAAGTTAAAAGACAATCCGGAGGTTCTTACTTTTTCAGGAATGATACCTGAAGGTAATCGTATAGGGAAAGCTGATTTCTATGACGAACGAGTAAAAGATTTGGAAGATTTATTCTATTATGGAATGACAGATCCCGTACAGTTCTACATCTATAATCGCCAATTCCTTATTTCAAATAATTTCTATTTTAAAGAAGGAATTAAGCATGAGGATACTTTGTTTACCCCTATCACATTGTATAATGTACAAAAACTTGCTTTTTATCGTGGAGCAGTTTACCATTTACTTTGTAGACCAGGAAGTATTACTACAGTAACCGACATAAAACGAATTGTTGACCTTGCGGATAATATTAGGATACTCTATGATTTCTCAAAAAAGATTAAAGAGCCCAAAATCAAACTTGGATTTAAAAATAAAATGGCTCATCGTATAACAGAAATGTTAAATTATGGGATTGCCAATGGGAAAAAAGGAGAAGAACTTGTTAGACAAATTATGAACGAACATCCTGAATATTGGTCAATCATGAAAACGGCAATAGACAAGAAACCACGATGCATTTATTATATTATCCGCAACAGTCCTTTCTCGTTCATTGCTACTTACCGTTTCTTGGTGAACATAAAACAAACGTTTAATATTTTTTTTTGATATGAAGTTTGATTCTCATATAATTCAACGATGGCTAAGAGAAAAACGTTTTTCTCGAATTAGAAAAAAGTTGAGAGACAAAGATGTTACTTTAATTGCCAATAATTGTGTGGCAGGTTGTGTCTTGCATGATTTTGGAAAAAGGTTTGATACACCAACTGTAAATTTATATATTCCATTTCCTGATTATATCATTTTCTTAAAACATATTCAGAAATACGCTTATGCTGAAATCAAAGATATAACAAACGGCGAATGTCATCCAGTTGGATTATTGGGGGGGGTAATTAGACTCCACTTTTTACATTATAAAACTTTTAATGAAGGAGTAAGCGCATGGAAGAGAAGAATGGAAAGAGTTCATTGGGACAATATGTACGTTGTCTTAGTTGAAAGAGACGGATGCTCTTATCAGGATTTGAAGGATTTTGAGAAACTTCCATTTGAACATAAAGTAGCATTAACAAAGAGAATGTATCCAAAACTGAGAAATACTTTTTTTATGGAAGATTATGTAAATTGTTCTGAAGTCGGAGATATAATGCGCTTTAATAATTTTTTCGGGAAAAGAGGCTATGATGTTTTCAATTGGATTCATTTTTTAGGTCTAAATTGATATAAATTCTGTATTTGATAGATGAAAACTATAATAATAAACGGTCAGTTTACTGCTCGTAGAATGACCGGACAAGAGCGGTTTGCTTATGAGATAGTAAGTAAATTAGACGAGATATGTAAATATGGACAATATAAACTAATTGTTCCAAAGAATGCGTTCAATATACCGCCATTAAAAAATATACAAGTAGAAAAATATGGTAAGGCAAAAGGTTCTTTATGGGAGCAGACATATTTTGCTTGGTATATGTTAACTCATCCTAAAAGTATATCTTTGAACTTACTTACAATAATGCCAATATTGAAGCCCGGAATCATTTGTATTCATGATATGAGCCATCGAGTTCATCCTGAATATTGTAAGACATTTTATATGAAAGTGTCTCGGTGTTGGCATTTGTTTCAAGAAGAACTAGCAAGAAAATTCTCACCATTATTTTTTACTGTTTCTGAATATTCAAAACAACAAATGCAAGATAGATTAAACTTGTCAGCTGAAAAAATTGTTGTTTTAGGTAATGGTTGGGATCATTTTAAGGAGGTGGTTGCGGATGACTCTTTTGTTAAAGAAAATCCTAATCTGTTTACCAAACCCTTTTTCTTCTCTTTGGGAAGTTTGGCTCCTAACAAAAACATCCAATGGGTATTGGAGGTAGCAAAGAAGCATCCACAATACAATTTCTTCATTGGTGGAAATGCGAATTTGCGTGCCTATGGTACAGATTACAGGGACGAGGATTTCAAGAATGTAAAGTTTCTTGGATATATAAGTGACGGTGAAGTGAAATATTTAATGTCTCGCTGTAAGGCTTTTATTTTCCCTTCTTTTTTTGAAGGGTTTGGCATACCTCCGTTGGAAGCAATGAGTGTTGGAGCCAAGTGTATAATTGCTAAAACGAGCTGTCTTCCTGAAATTTTTGATGACGCAGCTTATTGGATAGACCCTTATAATACTAATGTAGATTTGGATGTACTTTTGTCCAAGGAAGTTGCTTCATCCAAGCCAATCTTGGAGAAATATACTTTCGTGAAGTTTGCAAGTATTATGCATAAAACAATATGTATTTTTTTAGAAAATAGAATTTTATGAAACAGTATGATTATTTAATTGTTGGTTCTGGCCTTTTCGGAGCTACCTTTGCTTATCTTGCTAAAAAACAAGGCAAGAAGTGTATGGTGATAGATAAACGGTCTCATTTAGGTGGTAATATATATTGTGAGAATATCGAAGGAATTAACGTGCATAAGTATGGGGCACATATCTTCCATACTTCTAACAAAAAGGTGTGGGAGTTTGTAAACTCCATCGCAGACTTTAACCGTTATACTAACTCACCAGTGGCCAATTATAAAGGTAAACTCTATAATTTACCTTTTAATATGAACACCTTCTACCAGATGTGGGGCGTGATTACACCTGAGGAGGCGCAAGCTAAGATTGATGAACAGAAGTCAGAAGCTATGGCTCGAATGAAAGCTGATGGAGTTACGGAACCACGTAATTTAGAGGAGCAAGCTCAGGTGTTGATAGGAAAGGATATATACGAGAAACTTATCAAAGGGTATACCGAGAAGCAGTGGGGAAGAAAGTGTACAGATCTTCCTGCTTTCATTATCAAGCGCCTTCCTGTTCGTCTTATCTTCGATAATAACTATTTCAATGATAAGTACCAGGGTATTCCTGTGGGTGGATATAATAAGCTGATTGATGGTTTGCTTGAAGGCATTGAGACCAAAACTAATATAGATTTCTTTGAGAATCGTCCTTATTGGGAAGGTGTTGCCGACAAGATTGTTTTCACTGGAAAGATAGATGAATTCTATAATTATCAGTTTGGTAAGCTCAACTATCGTACTGTTCGATTCGAGACAGAGGTTATAGATAAACCCAACTATCAAGGTAATGCGGTGGTGAACTATACAGAGCGTGAGATTCCATATACAAGAGTCATTGAACATAAGCATTTCGAGATGTTTGGTCAGGAGGTATATAATACACCACAGACTGTTATTTCAAAGGAATTTTCAATGGAATGGAAGGATGGTATGGAACCATATTATCCAGTAAACGACGACACGAATTCTTCTCTCTATGCCAAATATAAAGAACTAGCTGATAAAGAAACGAATGTTATTTTCGGCGGCAGACTTGCTGAATATAAATACTATGATATGGCTCCGACAGTAGAGAAGGCACTTGAATTGTGGAATGACAAAGATTAAAATATTTTCCCCAAACAAAGCGTGTGAAACTTTTTTGAAGCTTTAGACAAGTTTTGTTTAAAGTGTTTCGATAAATACTTTCCTGTTACTTTCAGAACTAGAATGGAAAAGCATATTAGAATCTTAATGTTACAGTTGGGCATCTATAAGCAATTCCGTATGCTGGTGAAGAAGATTGTAGGGGAAGTGAAAAGATAAAGACATTATGGATACAATTGATATTTCTCAAAACATTCAAGACTTCAAGCAGGTTTTTGAAAATGAGAGTAGAATCATATTCTCTGCTAAGTTTGGAGATGGTAAGTCTTACTTTCTGAATGAGTTCATGAAGAGCTCTATTTTGTTGTGCATTCATGATTCTTTAAGGAGAATCTTGTTGGTTGTATGCTTCTTCTGTTTGTATTCTCTTTATTGAAATAATCAATATAAAATGAAATGTATGATGGAAAAAAACAATAAAATATTTGAAGTCAAGGATATAAAAGAGAATATTCTTGAATTGCATTTCTTTCAAGGTCTGTCAGATTATCTTAAAGAAAATAATATTAAGGAAGATGAACGTAAGAATGCTGTCAAGGCTAAGATTGCGGAGTTCTTCAACATGAAGAATGTTTGTTTCCTCTTTGGTGCTGGTACAAGTTGTCCTGCGATTCCTAATATGGCAGGTCTTTATGCAAAAGTTGAAAAGGCTTTGAAAGGCAATTATATGGAAAAACGTTTCGGCAAGATTGCCAAGGCTTGTGACAACAAGTTGGAAGAGATTCTCTCAGTACTATACTCAGGTAGAGCTTACTATCAAGGTTTGGGTGATGGTTATAAATATAGGGAAGAGAAATGTTCTGAGCTTATCAAGTTCATAGAAGAAATTATCTTTAAAAGTATCAATATTGATTTCGCCAATGGAAAAGCTCCTGAAGTCCTTGATACTTATAAATCATTCTATCAAAAGATAGCTTTCCGTAACAAAGATTTATCTCGTATCTGTGTCTTCACAACCAATAATGATCTCTTTAACGAGACTGCTATGGATAACCTGAACATCCATTATGTGAATGGCTTTAGTGGTGGCATCAAGAAACACTTCAATCCTGCCATGTTCAATTATACCTATTCCAAGCGTATGGATGTCAGTATTGACAAGTATGAGCCTGTGGAGAATATGGTGTACTTCTACAAGATTCATGGTTCTGTGAATTGGATTGATGATGATAAGGATGACTCCAACTTCTTTAGTATCATGGAGGACACGAATCCTAAATGGAAAGAAGACAAGAACATCCTGATTTATCCTACTCCTACCAAGCAAAATAAAAGTCTCGGTGCTCCATATGTTGATTTGTTTAGAGAGTTTCAGCATCGCTTATTGGAGCCTAATACCGTTCTCTTTGTGATGGGCTATGGCTTTAACGACGAGCATGTGAACGATGTTATTTATCGAGCATTGGCTACCAATACGACTTTCAATCTTGTGGTAATCGACCATATTGACGAGGAAAAGCCTATATGCAAGATTGATGATAAACGTATATTCCGACTTTGGGGTGAAGTGGAAAATCCTGTTCCTGAAAAAGATAATATTCAAATGCATTTCTTTGATTACACCGTAAGAGAATGGATGCCAAACTTGAATGCTTTTGCTCAGGAAGAGAAGATAGTCAAGGACTTTGTCAAAGGTCTCAAAGAAATGAGCAAGAAGATTTGAGTACTCTAGTTTGTAACCGTTAAAGAGTGAAGCTATGAAGATCGGAAAAATTGTGTCTGTGGAATATGATAAGTTTCGGGTTAGGTTGTTTGCCACAACCAAGCATTCTACTGTATCTATCAATGGGCAGGTTTACTACTTTGGTAACATTGGTAGTTATTTAAAGACGAACAATGCTACAGGCGACCAAATTTTGTGTGAAGTCAGTGCTATTTTGGATTACAATCAAGAGGGAAAGCTGTTTTCTTCATTTAATCTGGATAGCTCTCGTGAGTTTATCGTCAAACCAATAGGAACGATAACTACTTCTGGTAAGTTTGCTATGGGTGTAGGAATATTCCCTTCCTTATATAATGACGTGGAGATTGTTACGTTCCAAGATTTGCGGCAAATCCTGTCTTCGCAGATTGAAGAAGATGATGATGATACAATCCATCATTCGATAGATATTGGCTATAGTAAGAGTTTGATAAACTACAAAATATCATTAAGTATCAATAGACTTTTCAATATTCATACTGCAGTTTTAGGTAATAGTGGTAGTGGAAAATCTAATACAATCGCTCGCATTTTGCAGGAGGTCTTCCGTAAAGAGAATAACCATGCGTACGGCTCCAAGGTTATCTTGTTTGATTCCAATGGCGAATATCCAAAGGCTTTTAACAGAGAATTGAACGATAACATTCATGCGATATTCTATAAGCCTAATGCGGGTGATGTCGATGAGGGTATGGTTAAGTTTACTTTGCCATATTATCTGATGAACCTTGATGAATGGTTGGCATTTTTGATGGCTTCAGAACGAACTCAAAAGCCTTTTTGGGATAACGTTCTGCAAGAGTGTTATAAGTTCTATCGTATTTTCAATACCAAGGAGGAGGATGTGGTTAAGCAATTTGCTAATTACATTAAATGGAAGACCTGGAAGATATTATCTGAAATTATAGCAAAAGCTGATTCTGATAGTTCAAAGATGACTATTGCTAAGGGGGCAATTCAGAAGATGAAAGATATTTATTCGTTGGTTCCTAAGGATGAAGTGCCTAGCGAAGTTGTTGATGATTTGGATAATTTCTTTTCTGTATGTATAAAATTGTGTGTTGTATATTATGGTAATAACAATAATTCCCTTTCTGAAGCTTTGCCTAAATTCATAAAGGATGGGAAAAATGCTCGGTATGTAAGTGTCAATTTGCAAGGAGGGGCTAATGCTCACTATGTGACATCAACATATCGTGATAATAATGGTGAAGCATTCGAGCAAATAGATGAAAGTTCTGCCATGAAGATAGACGAAGAGAAATTGAAATCTGGAGATTACTTCGATTACCGTTTTTTGAAAACAGCAGCCGAATTGGTTTTGTTGGAAGAGGAAGCTAAGGGCAATCTGCGTGTCAGAGAGTTCACTTCTACATTAATGACGCGTCTGGATGTTTTTCTCTACAACTCAGAATGTAAGTTTATGAAAGATACGAATTATCGTTATGAAAATGAAGAAGACTATTTGGCTAAGGTCTTCGGAATTTCAGAAGAATCAAATGAAACTCAACTTATATGCATAGATTCAAGTGAGGTTGGAACAGATGTTCTTGAATTGATGACAAGTGTGGTAAGTCGTATTCTTTTTGATTATCGAAAGAAGCAAAAGGGAGAAAAACGTAGAAAACATCCTGTTCATTTGATATTGGATGAAGCTCATAGGTATATTAGAAAGGATACGGAATATATCATGAGAGAGAACATTTTTGAGAAGATTGCCAGAGAGGGAAGAAAGTATTCTTTGTTCTTGATGATTTCATCTCAACGACCATCTGAGTTATCGCAGACTGTTTTATCACAATGTGGAAATTATATTGTGCATAGAATACAGAATGAAATAGACATGAATTATATTTATTCGGTTCTTCCATATTTTTCTTCTGATTATGTCAATAAGATAAAACAGGCTGTGCCTGGTGAAGCTTTGATATTTGGTAATTGTGTCCCTATGCCCTTAATGGTGAAGATTGAACAAGCTTCTCCTGATCCTAATAGTGAAAATTGTAAGATAGATGAGGAATGGTTTGCCATTACTGAAAATTATAATAATCTAAAGTAAGTAAATATGATACGTGAAATAAATGCATCTGCAATTATTGCATGCCTTGCTATTAAAAGCAAAGAGCATAAGGTTAGAATCAATATAAACCGAGTTGTAGAAATTGGATGTAAGATAGAACGGAAACATCCTTCAGTCTTTGTGGATACTGATAGATATGCGTTTCATTCATTTGCCAGTATAAGTAAAAAGGCAATTTCTGTAAAAGATGCAGAAATAGTGGTAGATAAGTCAAATCCATTATTAGCTAATCGTTTGAACCGAATGCTGCCTTCTGAAATAGTTTGCAAGTACATTGATGAAATTGTAGGATAAAGTTGGCTTATGAAAAATATACTTGATACGGTACATGGGCATATCCTTTTGCCTGAAGAATATTTGGACAAGATAATTGACACTCCGGAGTTTCAACGTCTTCGTCGTATAGAGCAGTCCCCAATTCGTTCTGTCTATCCGAGTGCAAGACATGACAGGTTTATACACTCGTTAGGTGTATATCATATCGGGCAGATGATAGCAAATCAGCTATATGCAGAGAAAGACGAATGGGGAATAGATGTTGATTTCGAGTCTGTTGTGAAATCTTATCTGTTGGCATGTTTGCTACATGATGTAGGACATGCTCCGTTTTCTCATACACTTGAAAAGTATTATGGGACAAAGAAAAACTTGGCAAAACGATTAGCTGATGCTGTTAATACAGAAAGCTTTTCCCATGATATTGAGGGCAAAGAAAAGGAAGCAAACTTTCATGAATATGTAAGCGCATGGGTTGCGGTGAATCGTTTTTCGACTGAAATATCGGAATTGGGTGGAAATCCAGAATTTGTGGCAAGAATGATAATTGGATTGTTCTACACGGACAAAGAAAACCATCAGATAGATAACTGTATGGTGTCATTGCTTCATGGTGAAGTTATTGATGCTGACAGGTTGGATTATACTTGTCGGGATGTATGGGCATCTGGTTATCACACATCAAGCTATGACTTGAAAAGACTTATTTCTGCATTGCATATTCGTAAAGAACCTACGACTAATGATTATGTAGTTTGTTTTGATAGCAATGTTGTCAACGAAATAGATAACGTGATGACAGTAAAGGACTTTCAGATGAAATATGTATTTAATCATCATACAGTTGTTTATGACCAATATTTGTTGACTTCTGCTATTGAGCATACAGCATATAAGTTGTTTGGTGAAGAAACCAAGAAAGAATATGAGGAGGAAAGTGATGCCGTTTCGGCAGCGGCAAACAAACTTTGTAGTGTTGAATCTATGTTGCAGCCATTACCTTTAGGCAATCTGAAATTGATTAATCCATCTGATGGGGATTTTATCTGTTTGATGAAGCAGGATGAAGATAATGAAGCCTTTAAGGAATGGTATAGTCGTAAATACTCTCGTTTTGCAATATGGAAAACTCCTGATGAATTTGCTGGCTTTTTCAAAATTCAGCGAAACCAATCTATCGAAAATCCAAATTTCGGTAAAGAAGTGGTTTCTGCATTGAAAGAAAATGGTATTGCTGTGGAGGATATATTGATAAAGAAAGCTACTTATAAGCCAAAAGTCCTGTTGAAAAGTTTGTATGTCTTGGTTCATAAGGAACTTAAAAGATTCACTGAGATTTATCCTGATGAAGATACAACAGAAGATGTGGTATTCTATTATGTTTATGTTAAGAAACCTGCCGATGCTCCTAATGGCATTGAAGATTTTAGGCAAAAACTAATAGAACTATTAAAGCCTGTAATGCGAAAACTTTATCCGGACTTTTATTCTTGATAAGAAATGAACTTTTTGTCTTTGATTGAAATTTTGATTTTATGAAGATACTCCATATAGGTCAGATGATAGGAGGATTGGATATTTATATCCGGAACTCTATCATATATAATAATGTGGAAGATAATGAGTATGTCATTGTCTGTGGTAAGGATGATAAGCATCAGCCAGTTATCAGAAATGGTGTAGAGGTGAAGGAATATTCTATCTCATTGTTCCGCTCGCTTAATCCTTTGAATGATTTGAAGGCTTTGATAGAAGCTGTCAAGATTATTAGAAAGGAGAAGCCGAATTTGATTCATTGCCATAGTGCAAAGGGTGGTATCATCGGAAGAACTGCGGGATGGATTACTGGTGTGAAGACATTCTATACACCTCATGCCTTTTCTTATCTCTGTACTCCTTCGAAGCTGAAACGATGGGTGTTTATGACCATAGAGCGATTGACTCGTTTCAAGACATACGTATTAGCATGTTCGGAGTCTGAACAGGAAATGGCAATCAAGGAGGTTGGCTATTCTAAAGAGCATGCATTGGTTTGGCACAATGCCGTGCCTGATTCTTCCCTTGAAAGAGGAAAGGTGGTTGATATATCAGAGCCTTATACTTGCTATATCGGGCGACCATGCTACCAGAAGAATCCTTTGTTTTTGCTTGATGTCATCAAGAAGGTGAAGGATAGAGGTTGTAAACTCAAATTTATCTTGTTAGGTGTTGGCTATCATTCTCCAGAATTGGTAGCTATGAAAACCAAAATGCATGAGTTGGGATTGGAAGATTCCATTCGTCTGGAACCTTGGATTAATCATGCTGATTGCCAAGAGTTTGTGCGTAAGTCGCTGTTCTATATATCTACTGCTCTTTATGAAGGTTTGCCTCTGGCAATTATAGAAGCTATGGCGAATGGTAAGGCGATAGTAGCCAGTGATGTAGTTGGAAATAAGGATTGCGTAAGAAATGGCGAGAATGGTTATCTTCTACCTTTGGATACAGATGCCTATGCTGATAAGATTATCCAACTCGTAAATGACAAAGAATTGAGAACATCTATGGAGAAGAATTCCAGAGCTTTATTCTTGGAAGAATTCTTCATAGAAAATAGAATTAAATACTTGCAAAATCAATATAATATGGTTTATAATCTGAGATATGGGGGCAAATCTTGTCCTTCTAAAGACTAACATTGATAATGTAATTCTGGTATCTACACAGAGCAAGCTGGTGAGATGCGTGAAGGGTAGAGTGATAACTTCTATCACCCTGAGGCTGATGGGGGTATCTCTATCCTGGATGAATCACTCGGGATTGACTGGCTCATTCCTACGGAACATGCTAATCTTTCGGAAAAGGATACAAAACATGAGGTATTGAAGGACTTTGAAAGTCCTTTTGAATACTAAATGTAGATTTATACAAATAAAACAACAAATACTAATCATTTAACATTAAGACAAAGAAGGGAATAGTATTAGCAGGTGGTAGCGGTACACGCTTGTACCCAATCACCAGTCTTCGGTTATCGAGTAAGCGACCCAGAGCGATATGGTGTGGAAGAGTTTGATGAGCAAGGCAATTGCCTCAGCATTGAAGAGAAGCCTCAGCATCCAAAGAGCAACTATGCTGTGGTAGGCTTATACTTCTATCCTAACAAGGTAGTAGAAGTAGCCAAGCATACCCATGATTCCCTTTCTGAGGCTTCTACCTTTATTGAAGTTTTGGAGAAGCGCCAGGGCTTGAAGGTAGCTTGTCTGGAAGATATCTGCTTTCGATATTGGATGAAGGCAATCAAACATTAAAGA
>ERZ1026882.663-NODE-663-length-17120-cov-4.267155_pt1 | contig 17120 bp, 11 predicted proteins | sample MGYA00380171_ERZ1026882 | MGnify/ENA primary metagenome ERZ1026882 (study PRJEB33269, sample SAMEA4719807) | human gut metagenome | biome: human-associated habitat; feature: organic feature; material: feces | place: Cameroon | collected 2013-10 ...
CCCTAAAAAGCCCCTCCCAACCCTCCCCGTCGGGGTGGGCTTAGTTAGCGGCAATAAGTCCTCCAAGGCTAAATAATAAGTCCTCCAAGGTTAAATAGTCCTCCCCAAGGCTTAGAGAGGCCTAAAGAGGCTTAGAAAGGCTTAAACGCTCCCCAAAAGGCGGCTTAAACGCAGCCTTAAAAGCTAAAAATAGCAATCATCAAAAAAACAACAGCAATAATGACAAAGAATTTCGTTGAAGAACTGCGCTGGCGCGGTATGCTCGCGCAGATTATGCCCGGCACTGAGGAGTATCTCAATGCCAACATGGTGTCTGCGTATCTGGGCACCGACCCTACAGCCGACTCTCTCCACATCGGTCACCTATGTGGCATCATGATGCTGCGCCATCTGCAGCGCTGCGGCCATAAGCCCTACCTGCTCGTAGGCGGTGCTACCGGTATGATCGGCGACCCTTCTGGCAAGAGCCAGGAGCGCAACCTGCTCGACGCTGCTACCCTCTACCACAACCAGGAGGCTATCAAGAAGCAGGTGTCTAAGTTCCTCGACTTCGACGGCACAGAGCCTAACAAGGCTGAGCTCGTCAACAACTACGACTGGATGAAGGACTTCACCTTCCTCGACTTCGCTCGCGAAGTGGGCAAGCACATCACCGTCAACTACATGATGGCGAAGGACAGCGTGCAGAAGCGCCTCAACGGCGAGGCTCGCGACGGTCTTTCGTTCACAGAGTTCACCTACCAGCTGCTCCAGGGCTACGACTTCCTCTACCAGTACCAGAAGTATGGCGTGCGCCTGCAGCTTGGCGGCAACGACCAGTGGGGCAACATGACCACCGGTACGGAGCTTATCCACCGCACACTCGGCAACGACGCAGAATGTTACTGCCTCACTTGCCCGCTCATCACCAAGAGCGACGGCAAGAAGTTCGGCAAGACCGAGAGCGGCAACGTCTGGCTCGACCCGGCTCGCACCACTCCGTATGCTTTCTACCAGTTCTGGCTCAACGTGAGCGACGCAGAGGCTGAGAAGTACATCAAGATATTCACCGACCTCGACAAGGAAACCATCGACGCGCTCATAGCCGAGCACAACGAAGACCCGGGACGCCGCGTTCTGCAGAAGCGTCTGGCTGAGGAGGTGACAACAATGGTTCACTCTCGCGAGGACCTCGAGACCGCTCAGGAGGCTTCTAACATCCTCTTCGGAAAGGGTACAAAGGAGACTCTCCAGAAGTTCGACGAGGCTACGCTGCTCTCTATCTTCGAGGGCGTGCCCCACTTCCAGCTGCCGAAAGATCAGCTCGGACAGCCCGCTGTAGACCTCTTCACACGCGACGACGTGAAGATCTTCAACTCTAAGGGCGAGATGCGCAAGCTCGTGCAGGGCGGCGGCGTATCGCTCAACAAGGAGAAGCTCGGAGCGTTCGACCAGGTGGTTACTGCCGAAGACCTCATCGACGGCAAGTATCTGCTCGTGCAGCGCGGCAAGAAGAACTACTACCTCATCACTGTGAAGTAGTCGTTACGAAACAACGGTTAACGATATAAAATGTGGGGTAGGGCGGCTCGTTCGCTCTACCCCATATATGTAAAAAAACAGCCGATTCGTTTGGCTGTTTTTACAAAAATGCGTATCTTTGCAGTCGCATTGTCCTATGGTGTAATGGTAGCACAACAGGTTTTGGTTCTGTTTGTGGTGGTTCGAATCCGCCTAGGACAACGTTTAAGGAGGCTCTTTTAGGGTCTCCTTTTTGTTTGAGCAATCCTGATAAAGGAAAAATTGTGGTGGTTTTCATTCGTAGCGGAGGTCTCCGGCCTCCGCCACAATCAATAACATTAATTGAATATTATAACAATATTATTGCTGTCCGGTAAAACTAATAATGAGGTCAAAGCCGAGCGCAGCCCGCATAGTATATGGCAAGCCCCTATACAACCAATCAAAACATCGTTACTTGCGTTATATTAAAGCGGATTAAAGCGGATTAAAGCGGATTCGATGGGTGCCTTCAAGGGGGTGCACTTGTCTCAAGTGCACCGACCAAGCAGTGCAACCGACCAAGCAGTGCAACCGACCAAGCAAATGAATGCCATCTGCTTTGTTGGTGCAGCTGAGACAGCTGCACCCCCTGGAGGTTAGTGTACGGTGGCGGTGGGGGCGCAGCCATCCGTAGCGGAGGTCTATGGCCTCCGCAGCAACCCCACTGTCTGAAGCACGCCGCGAATGTTCTCCCACGCAATTCACTCAATAGTATTTAAAAATAAGTTTTGCAAAAAAATCTGCCATATCTCCCAGCAGGCGTGTAACGCGTTGTAGGGTAGTAGGTTGAAGGCTGGCAGATAGCAGTTTTATCTACCAGCTATCTACCAGCCTCTACAGCCGTCTGTAAGCCTTCACACCAATCATCCTCCCATCTTGTCATTTTGAATGCGGCAGAGCTAAACAGATGCGCTTTCTGATGACAACAAAAAGGGAGACCTTCGCAGGCCTCCCTTTCTAACTTGATTTTCTATTAGATTTTACCAAAATGATTTTATGCAATATTATATTAGTATATTGCCTTGTTTAGAATTCGTCGTCTTTGTACGGATTTTTTTTGTCCTCCTCAACGATGCCGAAACCATCGTTGTCCTTGTTTCCTGAAGGAGTCCAGCCAGACACTTCCATGATGCTTGTCGGCTCCATGTTGATGATCTCGATGGAAGGAGCTATATATTTCTTTTTCATAAGAATCGTTTTTTTTACTTGATAACCACTTTCTTGTTGTTAATGATGTAGACGCCCTTCGGCAGGTTGTCGGTGTTGCTGCTGTTCATGCGCATGCCGCTCACGTTGTATACGGCGTTTGCGTTCTTTGCAGTCTCCTCAATCACCTTGATGCCGGTAGACGGACCGTCATTCTGTTCAACACGCATCTGCAGATTCTCACCCGACGGAGTTGTCTCGCGCAGCCATGTGCGGTAGCTCTTGATGTTCTTGTGGTCTACAGCTGTGTGAACCATATTTCCAGAGTTATGCAGTATGTATGAGTCGGCAGGAACGACGGTCGGGTTCTTGTACGAACCGTAGTGTATCATACCGCTTGTGTTCTCTTTGTCCTCGAGCGGCAGCGTTGTAGTCTGGTTTGTATAGCCGATACCAGTCACTGTATATACAAGACCGTTGATGTGCTTTGTCTTCTCACCGCCTACATTATAGTTGCGGTTTACAGCTGTCGGCTGCTTTGTCGGCTTGATGATGTACGGCACGTTCTTCTCGATATGAAGATTATTATCATCCTGCATGTCGAAGTATATCCACTTGTCCTCCAGACGGCTGAATCTTGCAACCTTAGCCTCTGCGCCGAATGCCGCCTTCACCTGGTCTGCAGTCATATCAACCGGCAGAATGAGCGAGTTCCACTTGCCAGGAGTGAATGTGCGGTGGAACACCATTGTAGCCTTTGTGAGGTCGCGTGAGTCGTCGAGTGTTTCGTCCTCGTCGAGCACGAGGAACTCCTCAGGGCAGTCGGTTGATGTGCCGTCCTCGTTGATGTCGCTGCCCAGCGCCAGACCGTATACCTTTATATTGTCGGCGATGTTCAAGCCGCCTACTACCGTCAGACGTATCTGGTTGAACGACTTTGTAGGCTTAAGCGTAGCATATTGTTTTCCGCCAGTGCCGATTACATCTGCACCGAGCACCTTCCAGTCGGTCAGTTCCTCCTGATCAACGCCGTTAAGACAAGTAGTAAGTTTTATAGCCTTGATAAGCTTTACACCCAATCCCAGCTCTTTATCCTCGCTCACCATGATTATCTTCTGTCCCTTGTCTACAATCTTGCCCACGTTTACAGTTACGTAAGCTCCATTTGCGCTGATGCCGAGCGGGAATGTCAGACCGGTTTCTATGCTGTTGTCAATCAGATTGCTTATTCCGTCCAAGCCGTTTCCGATGTTCGCCAGCGAGAGGATGTTAGTTTTATCCCAGTTTATAGAAGCGTCTGTGCCGTCCACAGACACCAGTTCTGTGCTGTAGAGCGCATTGTTTGAGGCGTTGTCCATCTCGTCGTCGCAAACGTATGCATAGTAGATGTTCGGCTTAGCGAGTTTTACATCGATCATTCCGCTGTTGAAGAGCACTATTTCGTCGAAGTCGGTGCCAGCCGGCACGTCGATGCTCATACGCATCTTCTGTGTGTCCTCAGAACCGATGAGTCCTGCCGAGATAGCTCCCCAGTGGGTAGCTACGCCGCCCGCAACTTTCTTTCCGTCCTTGTAGAGCTGTATGTTGTACAGATTGAGAGCCTTCAGGTCAAGCACGGTAGAGTTGAACGTAACTACGAAGCCTGCCTGCATCTTGTGTGTCTTGTCGATGTTCTTGTTGAGTGCCGACTTGTCTACCGACTTGATGCCGATGATGCCCGTGTTCTCTGCCAGCGATACGCCAGCCTTAACGCTTGCATAATCGTTGAGCGACGAGTTGAGAACGTTGGAAGCGTTCTCTATGCCGCCGAATAACTGCAGCAGTGCGCCGCCGTTATTGCCGCTAAGCTCATACTTTGTCTCGCTTGCGTTGTTCGTGAGCAGCGTTACGCCGTGCTCAGCCGGGTCGTAGTAGGGTGCGTAGTGTATTGTTGTTGTCTCGGTGCAACCGTCTGCTGCTGTAGCCATGAACGTATAGTCGCCCGGCACGTAGATGTTTGTCACCTTGCCGCTATGCTCGTCGAGCGAGATGTTAGAGTCGGCAGGCTGCGCAACGATGCTCCATGTAATGTTGCTCACCTTATCGCTGTGCAGCAGCTGATACTCGTTCTCGCATCCGCATACGTTGTGGCTTGCAGTAGCCTCGATAGGGCAGTGGTGGGTAGCCAAATCGGGAGCCATGCGCACAAAGGCGTAGTTGACCGTTGTTGCACCTAATTCTACTTTAACACCACCGAAAGTTATCTCAGCCTTTGAAAAGGGCTTTGTTGACTTTATAACGACTTCGGCATCTTCTTTATCTTTAATAACACCAAGATCAAGAACCCCTACATTTACTGTATTGCTTTCCGTTTGTATATCATGCTTAATACCAAGGACATCAGTTTTATAGTCTTTACTATATAAAGTAATTTTTGTATAAGCTCCCAATCCGAGGCTTAGACCATCTTTAACTTTGTATTTGAAGCCTATCTCTGTGCCAGCAGGGAAAACCTCCTTGCCATCTGTAGGAGTGGCTCTAACATCTGCTGATCCTATATTTTTTAAAACAGAGTTTGTAAGGTCTTCATCATATAATTTTTGGTCACCGCTCAATGTTATAGTCTTACGGTTGTAATCCTTTGCATACTTCGTGATACCATTTTCTTTGTTATTTGTGATGGTATACTCACGAGCCTTGCCCACGAAAGCGTATTTAACGTTAAGCAATGCGCCTACGTTTGCCTGAACGCCCATACGATAGAGCTGCACCTCGTCGAAATCTGCAGGAGCCTCTGCCACAAACGACTTTGTAACCATATTGCTGCCAGGGATGGTGAGCAGCGAGAGACCCAGACCGGTGATGTTCTGTCCGGTCTTAACGGCAACCACGTCGCTTACAGCCTTGCCGTCCTTGAAGAACTTGATGCCGTACAGCGTAGAAACGTCTACTTTAAGGGTGCTCGCGTCAGAGCTTGTGCAGATTGTGAAGCCTGCTTCTGTGCCCTTTGCATAATAGTGCTTGTTGTCCTTGATGCTGACAACCGGCGATGCAGCGACAGTTGCGTCAACAAGAGCCGGGAATGTTGCATAGTCGTCGAGGTTGTCGTTGCACAAGTTCTGAGGATCTTTCAAACCTGAAAGAACCTTTACACCGTCGCCGACGCTGTTCACGGTGCAGCCCGGACCTACGAGTGCTCTACGGTTGTTAAGATAATTAGGAGCTGAAGGGTCTGTATCCTGATATACAGTCTTTACTTTAGTACCCCCCCCATTCGAGTTTTCAGCCGTTGCAGGCGATGCCAAGAAGAGGGCAGCTGCAATGACACACATTTTTAATGTCAATGACTTAAGATACTTCATAATTATGTTATAGTTACTAATATTGCACTTATTCTGAAAAATCAAATCCTAACGAAATCGTTGTCCTAAAATCTTTTTACCAGGAACAATCTGTTTCTGGGTGCAAAGTTATCAAGCTTTTCCGAGCAACTGCGCGCTTGGTAGCCGTATGGTAGTCTTTAGGTAGTTTTTTTATAATGGCAAGAAGTGTATCTGTCGAACAATCAGCTGTTTATGCGGTTCGCGAAAAGACCAATAGTAGACATTAAAAACAATAGCACTAATTTTTTTCTCGATATTATTATTAAGAATAAGAAGAAAATATTTATCTTTGCACCAGTAATTCCCCCCCCCATACTGAAAAAAACTATGAAACTATTACTGTTTTTAATGGCTTTTTGTGCGCAAACTCACTGTTTGCATGCTGACAACGATGAGCTGTACGAACGCTTGGATTCTGTAATAGCTCATCGTGCAGACTATGATGCTCAGAAGTATAAGAAGATAGAGCAGATAAAACTTGGCTCTGCATACGTAACCGACAAGGAAGGCAAGTTGCAGATGTACGAGCGACTGGTGAACGAATACTCTCCGTACATCTACGACTCGGCTAAGGTGTACACGCAGAAGGGTATCTACCTGGCAAGGCAGACCAACGATTCTGATTGCTACAAGAAGTTCGAGATTATCAAGGCGCGTCTGCTCGTCTTCCGTGGCTTCTATGTTGAGGCGAAGGAGATACTCGACAATATCGAGGTGCCGCCAACCGACCGCCGACTCAACTACCTCTACAACTCTGCACAAAGCGCGCTCTACTTAGATCTGAAACTTTCGACCCGAGACACCGAATACAGTCCGCGCTACGACCGGCTCTTCCATAAGTATATAGGCGATGCCCTGCTGTATAGTCAGCAGAAAGACGCGCAGTATTACTATATGAAGGGTGTGCAGCTCGCCTATTCTAACGGCAAAATAAAGGACATAGAGGCGTGCTTTAACAAAGCCATGTCGCAGTTGGAGCCCGACAGCCGGCTGTACGGCATGGCGGCATACGTTATGTCGAAGGCCTACGGCAGACATCATCAGCCCGAGAAGCAGGAGCGTTACCTGCTCCTGGCAGCCATCAGCGACGTTATGTCGGCAACCAACGAGAGCATGGCGTTGCAGGAGGTGGCTCTGAGACTATACAAGCACGATGTGCGCAAAGCACAGCGGTATATCAATGTGTCGCTGAACGACGCCAACGTGTTCAGCAGCAGATTGCGACGCATAGAGCTTTACGCCAACCTGCACACCATTCTTTCTGCCTACAACCAGGAGTTGGAAAACAAAGGCAAGTGGCATATTGTAATTACGTTATCCATTATAGTGTTGCTGGTGGTGATTGCTTTGGCGATGCTACGTATCAAGCGTAAAAACGGCTTGCTTAAAAACAACGAGAAGAATCTGAAGGCTCAGGCAGAAGAGCTTAGCGCCACCAACAGCAAGCAGAAAGAGGCAAACGACGAACTCGCGAAATCTAATGACGATCTTGAGCAGACCAACGCCAAGCGCGAGTATATGGCGAAATCGTACATCTGTCTGTGCTATCTTTATATAGAGAAACTGGAGAGTCAGCGCAAGATGGTGATACGCAAGATAAAAGCCAACCAGCAGAAGGAACTGCTGAGCATACTCTCCTCGTCGAAGCGCACCGCCGAGGAGAACCATACCTTCTTCTCGCAGTTCGACAGCATCTTTCTCTCGCTCTATCCCACGTTCGTCAAGGAGCTGAACACGCTGCTCACGCCCGAGGCGCAGGTAGAGCTGAAGGAGAACAACGAGCTGACGCCCAGTCTGCGTGTGGCTGCGCTGATAAGGCTCGGCATCACGGAGAGTTCGATGATAGCCGGCATACTGTCCTATTCGCCCCAGACCATATACAACTATCGTTCGGCGCTGAAGAACGGCGCCATAGACAAGGATAGCTTTGAGGAAAATCTGCAGCGGTTGTGCGCAGTATATTAACAATGTCGCACCCTCTGCGGCAGTGTAAACAGAACTATGTGTCACGGATCTGTTTACACTACCTAAGCTTTTATCACCGTTACCCGAACGCAATCCGATCGGATTCCGTCCGCCGTCTGATTGGATTCCGTTCGCCGTCTGATTGGATTGCGTCCGGGTGACGATGACTTTTCGTGAGGTTTATGTAGAAAGGCTTTATTTAGGGGGTGCACTTGTCTCAAGTGCACCGACCAAGCTACTGATTTTATCTTTCCGCTATGCGCTGCTGACTTTCAGTTTCCCGTTGTAGCTATTCTGTTTTATCTCGGTTGGTGCACTTGAGACAAGTGCACCCCCTAAGAAGTGCACCCCCTAAAGAAAACAAAGCTATACTCAGCTGCGCCCCGTCACTATTTTCTTTATCTCGAACAGTTTGTTGAGCGCTTCTACCGGCGTGAGGTTGTTGATGTCGAGACCGATAATCTCGTCGCGAATCTGGCAGAGCACGGGGTCGTCGAGCTGGAAGAGCGAGAGCTGCATGCCGTTGCTGTTCTGCTGACCGATAATCTTGTGAGACTCCACGCCCACGCTGGCGTTGTCGGCTTCGAGCTGCTTCAGTATGTGCTCGGCACGCTTCACGACCGAGCGCGGCATACCCGCTATTTCAGCCACATGAATACCGAACGAGTGCTCCGATCCGCCACGCATCAGCTTGCGCAGGAAGATAACCTTACCATCCAGTTCCTTTACCGACACGTTGTAGTTCTTTATGCGCTCGAAGTTCTTCTCCATCTCGTTAAGCTCGTGATAGTGGGTGGCGAAGAGCGTGCGCGCCTGCGCCTTCGGGTTCTGGTGAAGATACTCCACGATAGCCCAGGCGATGGAGATGCCATCGTATGTAGACGTGCCGCGGCCCAACTCGTCGAAGAGCACGAGCGAACGCGGCGTCACGTTGTTCAGGATGTTAGACGCTTCGGTCATCTCGACCATGAAGGTCGACTCGCCGAGCGATATGTTGTCGGACGCTCCGACGCGGGTGAATATCTTGTCGACGACACCCACATGAGCCGAGTCGGCAGGCACGAAGCAGCCCATCTGCGCCATGAGCGTGATGAGCGCCGTCTGGCGCAGCAGCGCCGACTTACCAGCCATGTTCGGACCGGTGATTATCATTATCTGCTGCTGCTCGGTGTCGAGCTCGATGTCGTTGGGCACGTACTCCTCGCCAAGCGGCAGCTGCGTCTCGATGACGGGGTGGCGTCCGGCGCGTATCTCAAGCACGTTGTCGTCCTCAACCACTGGGCGCACGTAGCGGTGCTCCTCGGCAGTCTTTGCGAACGAGAGCAGACAGTCGAGACGCGCCACGATGTTGGCGTCGGCCTGAATCTGCGGTATGTACGCCTGCATATCGGTGACAAGCTCGGTGAAGAGACGGGTCTCGAGCACCAGAATCTGCTCGTCGGCAACCATAATCTTCTGCTCGTACTGCTTCAGTTCCTCGGTGATGTAGCGCTCGGCGTTGGCAAGCGTCTGCTTGCGTATCCACTCCTGCGGCACCTGGTCCTTATACGTGTTGCGCACCTCAAGATAGTAGCCGAACACGTTGTTGTAGCCCACCTTCAGCGACTGTATGCCGGTCTTCTGCGCCTCCTCCTCCTGAATCTTCAGCAGATAGTCGCGACCGCCGCGCGAGATGGAGCGTAGCTCGTCAAGCTCAGGCGAGAAGCCCGCAGCTATCACGCCGCCCTTAGCCACAAGCTGCGGCGGATCCTGCTGCAGTTCGCGGTCGATGCGCTCGTACAGCGCCTCGCAGAGGTTAATCTGGTCGCCGATGGAATGTATCTCGGCGTTGTCGTTGGTGAGACACGCCGCCTTTATAGGCTTCAGCGCGCCGAGAGCGTACTTCAGTTGCACCACCTCTCTGGGCGACACTCTGCCCACAGCCACCTTCGATATGATACGCTCTATGTCGCCGATGCGGTGCAGATGCTCGTCTACAGTCTGTCGGAAGTCGGGTTTGCGGAAGAACGTGTCCACCACGTCGAGACGCTTGTTGATAGAAGCCACGTCGCGCAGCGGGAATATCGTCCAGCGGCGCAGCAGACGTCCGCCCATCGGCGTGCAGGTGCGGTCGATGACGGAGAGCAGCGACACGCCGTCGTCCTGCATCGACTGCAGCAGCTCCAGCGAGTGGATGGTGAAGCGGTCGAGGCGCACATAGCGGTCGGCGTCGATGCGAGCGAGCGACGTGATATGGCCAATCTGCGTGTGCTGCGTCATCTCAAGATACTGCAGGATGGCTCCAGCCGCCGTTACGCCCAGGTGCAGATGGTCTACGCCGAAGCCCTTCAGCGTTGTGGTGCCGAAGTGGGAGAGCAGCTTCTGTCTTGAACTCTGCTCGGTAAGCATCCAGTCGTCGAGCTCGAACACGCACCACTTCGAGCCGAAGCGCTCCTCAAACTCGCGCTTCAGCTGTCGGTCGTAGAGCACCTCTTTAGGCTGAATGCTGCTCAGAAGTTTCTCAACGTAGTCGAACGTGCCCTCACCCGTGAGGAACTCGCCCGTAGAGATGTCGAGAAATGCCACGCCGCACGCTGTCTTAGCCATGCACACCGCCGCCAGGAAGTTGTTCTCCTTGTAGTTGAGCACGGTGTCGTCCATAGCCACGCCCGGCGTAACCAGCTCGGTTATGCCACGCTTCACGAGTGTCTTCGTGAGCTTCGGGTCTTCGAGCTGGTCGCATATCGCCACACGCTTTCCGGCACGTATCAGCTTGGGCAGATAAGTGTCGAGCGCGTGGTACGGAAAGCCCGCCATCTCGCACGCCGCAGCGCTCTGGTTCTTGCCGTTGGAGCGTCGCGTCAGCGTTATGCCGAGTATCTTCGACGCCTCTACAGCGTCGTCGGCGTATGTCTCGTAGAAGTCGCCGCAGCGGAACAGCAACAATGCGTCTGGGTGTTCTTTCTTAAACGTATAGAACTGTCGCATCATCGGCGTAAGTCCGTCGTCGTTCTTTTTCTGAGCCATTTATTCTGAGTTTTTATATTATTGATTAGATTGTGATAATACAGTATCGAATAATTCATCAACAGAGTTCCAATGTGTAACTTTGCCTTGCTTAGCATCCTTGCGAGCCATTTTTAAACTATTAGACAATTGCGGTTCGTCAAGTTTTATTGTATTATTCATAATCCGTTTTTATTAAAGTATCTAACGCAAAGCTACCATTATTTTCTGTTATATCCAAACATTTAGCAAGAAAACCTCAACTAAAAAACAAGCGCGAAGTTCACGCCCGCCTCTTTGCCGCTATAGAACGGAGCGCCGAAAGCCACGGCTTTCTTCACGCCGCGCTTGTGCTCCTTGAAGAGCTTCGGATAGAGCCAGTAGGCGAACTTCGTGGAGAGCATGCCCACAGCCGCACCAGCCACTACGTCGTTCACCCAGTGGCGGTTGTTGTGGATGCGCAGATAAGCCACGCCGGCAGCGAGCGCATAACCCGTATAGCCTATCCACGGCTTCGAAGCGCGATACTCCTGCCAGAGAAACTCGGCGCACATGAATGAGATGGCGCTGTGACCAGACGGGAAGGCGTCGTCGTCGGTGCCGTCGGGACGATGCTCCTTGAACGCCAGCTTCGCCGCCTTCGTGACGGCAACCATCGTAACAGCCGACATGCCGAGCATTATGGTGCGGTCGAGAAAGCTGTGCTGCGCCTTCACGCCGCAGACATCCAAGGCGTAGACCGCCGCTGCGGGCGCAAACCGCAGATAGTCGTCTACGCTCACCTTCTTGCTCTTCTCGTCGGAGAGCTTCTCCTGCGACCACTTGCGAAACTGCTTGCCCCACGCTGTCTTCACGCAGAGGGCGCCACCGACAGCAGCCACGCCGGGCACAATCCATTCGGCAGGGCGCACACGGTGGGTAGGGTCGTTGTATTCGGTAACGGTGACATACTCGCGGCGCGGCATTATCTCAGCCGAATCGCATTCTATAACCACGTCTTGCGCCTGCGCAGCAGACGGAGTGAGCATAGCGAAGCAGACCAATAAGAGGTAGAAAAATCTCGAAAGAGTTGTGTTGTGTATCATAAGAGATTAAAATTTACACATTAATTTATATGCCTATAAGATGCAAAGGTACTGAAAAATAGCTTAAAAGTGAGTCATAATTTTATTTATTTGGATTTTTCTATGTACTTTTGTCGTATATGAAACAGAGAATATCACTACTTATTATATTCATCTTCTGCCATCTTGCGCTGATGGCGCAGGCAGGTTTGGATGTTTCCGGCGAGACCGACGGCGGCGACGGCACCGATCTGCCTGCCTTCGTGCCGCTCGTGAAGGTGGGCAAGGCTCTGTACGAGGGCGACAGCATACAGTATGTAGAGCTGAATCCGCTCGCGGTCTACCCGCAACTGGTTTTCAAGAACGACAAGCAGCGCCAGGCTTACAACCGCCTTGTGGCTAACGTGAAGAAGGTGCTGCCGATAGCGAAGGAGGTGAACCACATCATCATAGAGACGTACGACTTCCTGCAGACGCTGCCTAACAAGAAGGCGAAGGACGAGCATCTGAAGCGTGTGGAGCGGTGCATCAGAGCCGAATACACGCCGCGAATGAAGAAACTGACCTACTCGCAGGGCAAACTGCTCATCAAGCTGGTCTACCGCGAGTGCGACTCGTCGTCGTATCAGCTGGTGCAGGCGTTCCTCGGTCCGATACGTGCAGGCTTCTACCAGGCGTTCGCGGCGCTCTTCGGCGCTTCGCTCATGAAGAAGTACGACCCGAACGGCGTAGACCGATACACGGAGCGAATAGTAAGACAAGTGGAGGCAGGACAAATCTGAGTAATTATTAATTATTAATTTTTAATTATTAATTGGTGGGGAGTTTTTGAATGTTGAATTGTCGGCTTCGCCGATGTTGAATTATTCAATGTTGAATTACAAATCTCACCATCTCAACACCTCACCATCTCAACACCTCAACACCTCACCACCTCACCACACCACACACACCATTAACAACATTATAATTTATGAAGAAGAACAAAGGATTGATCATCACCATCGTGGTGATAGTGTTAGTAGCTCTTTGGGGCATATTATCGTATAACGGACTTGTCGAAATGGACGAGAAAGTAAGCAACCAGTGGGCTAACGTAGAGACGCAGTATCAGCGTCGCAGCGACCTTATCCCTAACCTCGTGAACACCGTGAAGGGATACGCTAAGCACGAGAGTCAGACTCTTGAGGCGGTTATGGCGGCACGCTCGCAGGCTACGCAGGTGAAGATAGACCCGTCTAACTGCACTCCGCAACAGCTCGCGGCTTATCAGAAGGCGCAGGGCGACGTGACGACAGCGCTCGGCAAGTTGCTTGCCATCACCGAGAACTATCCCGACCTGAAGGCTAACCAGAACTTCCTCGAACTGCAGTCGCAGCTCGAAGGCACCGAGAACCGCATCAACGTGGCTCGTAAGGACTTCAACGACTCTGCAAAGGAGTATAACACATCGCTCCGCCGCTTCCCACGCAACATCATCGCTTCGATGTTCGGCTTCGAGAAGCGCAACTACTTCGAGGCTGAGGCTGGTGCAGAGAAGGCTCCGAAGGTGGAGTTTTAGGTTTTAATAGTTGACGAGTTGACAAGTCAACATGTAAACGGGTTAATAATAATATGAAAATAACACGAGTCATAAGCCTACTGATTCTCTCTCTCGTCGCAACGCTGACGTTTGCGGCGGGCGAGGCGAAGCAATACACGCTGCAGGACGTGCCCAACGTGCGTCTGAGCGACGTGCGCCAGTACGTTTCCGACCCGTCGCACATTCTCTCCGCCCCGGCGCGCGACTCTATCAACGCCGTGCTCGGACGGCTCGAAGCCAGCACTGGCATCGAGACGGCTGTGGTGATGCTGCCCAGCATTGGCGAGGCAGACATCTTCAACTTCGGTCACGAGCTGTTCCGCCAGTGGGGCATAGGCAAGAAGAAGAGCGACAACGGACTGCTCATCCTCTTCGTCGCCGACCAGCGTAAGGTGCGCTTCACCGTGGGCTACGGCTTGGAGGGCACGATGACCGACGCCATGTCGAAGCGCATACAGATGCAGCGTATGGTGCCGCGCTTCAAGGCAGGCGACTGGGACGGCGGCATGGTTGACGGCGTGAGGGCTGCGGCGAAGGTGCTCGACGGCACGATGAAGCCCGAACCTGCTGACGACGACGACGGCATGATCGGGGCGCTTATTGCGGTGGCGGTGATGGTGGGCTTGGCAATCTTCTTCATCGCACTGCTCGGCGAGAAGCAACGCTGCCCGAAGTGCCGCCACAAGGGCGTGAAGTGCGTGGCTCGCCAGACGCTCCGACTCACTAACGGACGCCGCGTGCGCCGCTCTACATTCATCTGTCCCCACTGCGGACATACCTTCACTCGCGACGAGAACATCGACGACTCGGGCAACGCTGCCGCCTTCATAACCGGCGCAATGCTCGGCGGCATGGGACGACGCGGCGGTGGCTACGGCGGAGGCAGCTTCGGCGGAAACTTCGGTGGCGGATCGACGGGAGGCGGTGGCGCAACGTCGGGATGGTAATGAGTTTTGAATTTTGAGTTTTGAATTTTGAATTGTGCGCTTCGCGCATTTTGAATTTATGAGTTAGGAATTGTGAGTTGTGAATTCAAAACTCATAATTGAATAATTCCTAATCGGCGCAGCCGACAATTCAAAACTCAAAATTCAAAACTCAAAATTGCCGCAGGCAACAACTCAAAACTCAAAACTCAAAATTCAAAACTCCTATATGAAAATAACAATCATCAACGGACCGAACCTCAACATGCTTGGCACACGCGAGCCGAGCATCTACGGCAACACCTCTTTCGAACAGTATCTCAACCAGCTCTGCCGTCAGTATCCAGACGTGGATATCGACTACTATCAGAGCAACATCGAGGGCGTGCTCATCGACAAGCTGCAGGAAGCAGGCTTCGAGTCGGACGGCATCATCCTCAACGCCGGCGCATACACACACACCTCAGTGGCGCTGCTCGACTGCATCCGCTCCATAAGCGCGCCGGTCATCGAAGTGCACATCAGCAACGTGCACAAGCGTGAGGAGTTCCGCCACAAGTCGATGATGGCGGCGGCGTGCCTCGGCGTGATAAGCGGCTTCGGCATGAACTCCTACCGACTGGCTCTCGAAGCGCTGCTCGACTGGACCGCAGAGCGCGACCCGATGAAGGAAGAATAGGAGGCTTTTCATGCAATACTTTAGTTCTGACACACCAACATAGCAGACAACAACGAAAAAATGACAGAAGAAATCGACAAATACGTACGCGAACACACCTCTACCGAGGGCGACTACCTCTACCGCCTCTATCGTGCCACAAACATCCACACCATACACGGACGCATGGCGTCGGGACACCTCCAGGGCCGACTGTTGAAGATGCTCGTCGAGATGGTGCAGCCGCAGAACGTGCTCGAAGTGGGTACGTTCTCGGGCTACAGCGCCCTCTGCCTCGCCGAAGGACTGCCCGAAGGCGCGCATCTCTACACGTTCGAGATAAACGACGAGATGGAAGACTTCACCCGCCCGTGGATAGAAGGCTCGCCCTACGCCGACAAGATAAGCTTCATCATCGGCGACGCCAACGAGAAGGCGCCCGAGCTGGGCGTGACGTTCGACATGGCGTTCGTCGACGGCGACAAGCGCACGTATGTGGAGACATACGAGATGGTGCTCGCGCTGCTGCGACCCGGCGGATTCATACTCGCCGACAACACGCTCTGGGACGGACACGTCACCGACCCAGCCTACGACCACGACCAGCAGACGCTCGGCATACGCCGCTTCAACGACTATGTGGCTGCCGACGAACGCGTGGAGCAGCTCATACTGCCAATGCGCGACGGACTGACGCTGATTCGTAAGAAATAGTGCACCCGCTTATCTGATATTTACGTGTTTTAAAAGTAAAAAAGTAAAAAGCTAATGCCGTAGCCTCCTACTATTTGCATCGTTATCTATTAAAAACCGTGTGATTAATATTTATTAACGCAGTTTGTTAATCTTAAATCCCATATTACCACTACTTTTGTAAGCAGAGAGTAATAATTTATTAACAAAAAGTAAGTTGCGTATGGAATTATTTACACGACAAGCAGCTGTTGCATTGTTCTTCGGATTGTTTGCAACATCCACACAAGCAAAGGAATTCTCCTATCTTGAAACCTTCGACGACGACGCCACGTTCAGCGCAGGCGGCGCATTGCCCGACGGATGGCTCGGCGACGCCTCAGCCGTTCCGGTACAGCGCTACGAGGGAGCGTATCTCGGATCGGGCAACCACTCCGGTTCGTACGTGCTCGGCACGATGGCATCATCGAGCATGGAACGCGACAGCTGGGTATACACTCGCAAGCTGACGCTGAAGGCAGGCGTAGCATACACCGTGAGCTACTGGCTGCACATGCCGGGCGGCGTGGCTCCTGCTGCCTACAACAATAACGTGGCGCTCTACGTGGGCACCGACCAGACACGCGAGGCTGCAACAACGCTCGTAGGCGAGACCGGCAAGACCGTACTCAGCGAGTGGACACAGCAGACATACACCTTCACACCCGAAGCCGACGGCGAATATGCTTTCGCGATAAACATAACCAGTCAGCTCTACAACTCGGGCTACGTAGCACTCGACGACTTTGAGGTTACGGGCGACGAGCCGGGCGGTAGCACAGTTGACCCAGGCGCCCCCGACAAGGTGGTTTGCGAACTGCCCTACTCGCAGTCGTTCGACAACGAGAACAAGGACTACGACGGCACCACATACGTGCCTAAGGGATGGCTCGCAACGGGTACGTCTACCTTTATAACTGCCAACACCGACGACCTCAAGGCTGCCGACGGCTCCTACTATCTCATAGCACCCGAGAGCCGCGTGCAGCGCGACGACCGCATCTATACGCCTTACTTCCACATGCAGGCAGGCGTAGAATACACCGCGTCGTTCTACCTCTACATGCCGGGCAACCTCGACTACGGACACGCCAGCGACTTCAGCTTCACCGTAGGCGACGAGCAGGACTCCGAGTCCCATACCCCGCTGCTTACGCT
>ERZ1026882.664-NODE-664-length-17104-cov-21.130272_pt1 | contig 17104 bp, 15 predicted proteins | sample MGYA00380171_ERZ1026882 | MGnify/ENA primary metagenome ERZ1026882 (study PRJEB33269, sample SAMEA4719807) | human gut metagenome | biome: human-associated habitat; feature: organic feature; material: feces | place: Cameroon | collected 2013-10 ...
TGAAAAAGTAGTTGCCAAATGTTTATATTTATTATACAATATTAGAAGTCATTTGATTATTTAGGAGGTATACCAAAGAATGGTAGATGCAGGTAGTTTTAAGAACGGTATTACAATTCAGTATGAGAACGGAATTTGGCAGGTAATCGAATTCCAGCATGTTAAGCCTGGTAAGGGATCACCTTTCGTTAGAGCTAAGTTAAAGAATATTATTTCTGGTGGTGTTATAGAGAATTCTTTCAGACCAACTGAGAAGTTTGATCTTGCACACATCGACAGATCTGAATATCAGTATTTATATGCTGATGGAGATCTTTACAACTTCATGAACACAGAAACATATGACCAGATTGCATTAAGCGCTGATCAGGTTGGTGATTCACTTAAGTTCGTAAAAGAGAACGAGATGGTTAAGCTCTGTTCACATGAAGGCAATGTATTTGCTATCGAGCCACCTATTTCAGTTGAGCTTGAAGTAACAGAGACAGAGCCAGGTATCAAGGGTAACACAGCAACAGGTGCTACTAAGCCAGCTATCGTTGAGACAGGAGCTAAGATTATGGTTCCATTATTCGTTAACCAGGGCGATAAGATTAAGATTGATACTCGTACAGGTGAGTACACATCAAGAGCATAATCAATATGTATTATTAAAGGGCTGTCATGCTATGCATGGCAGCCCCCTTTTTGCGCGAATAACGATGAGAATATATGCAGAATTTATAATCATGCTTGCATGAATTATAAATTGGGCATATGCGTTACTCGCGCGAGTAGAGATGAGAATAGCTGCAGAATTATCCTCTTGCCTGGAATGTTGTACAGACAGTATCATCTTCGGTAACAGCCTTAATACCTGATATATCTACATGGTCTGCGTCACATTTTTTATTAGTATTATATATGCAGTTAGTTGCTTCGCAAGAGATTGATAATGAATCTTTAGGAAGGTGGCACATATTAGTTGCACCAGGCTTCTGGTGTTCATAATCACCACAGCATGTTTCGCCACACCGGCAGGCAGAACTTCCCTCTACACAGATTGAATTAAGACAGCACTGGTTGTCGCAGTTATGCATGCATGAAGCGGCATTACAGTTAAGATTACCCATAGCATTTTCTCCTTTCAAAAAACAATTATGACCGCCATGTAGTATGTAACATAGCGGCCATATTATTGTTCCCTGAATATTATCCTTTATTCAGAGGGTTATTTAATGAAAGAAAATGTAAATCGTTTCGTTCTGACATTAAAATATCTGAAAGAAACTTTTGCGATAATTTTATCTTTTGATACGAAAGTATTTACCCAGTATCTTGAATCCTTAGAATTATTCCGGTTGTCACCAAGCATGAAATATGAATTAGCGGGGACAACATATGTGAGACTTTCACCATCTGTATTCATAGGTTCACGGAGATAATCCTCTTCAAGCATATCACCATTGACATATACATGACCATTGGTAATTTCGATAACATCTCCGGGAATACCAATAACTCTTTTGACAAAATTCTGTGATTCGTCATCAGGGTACTTGAATATTACAATATCGCCACGCTTTGGTTCACTGAAAAGATATGCAAGACGGAAACCAATAAGCCTGTCACCAGTGAGAATAGTATTCTCCATAGAACCGGATGGTACCTGAGCGTTAACAATAATAAATCTTGTAAACAGAAATGCTACAATTACAGCAATTGCAAGAATTTTAACATAACTTAAAATTTCAGCACCAATGCTTGTTTTTTGAGATTTATTATGATTGTTCTTAGAATCATCAAATTGTTGTTCGCTGCTAAAACGTGGAATTTCTGAATCATCATATGAACTTTCGTAATAATTATGATAATTATCATCGGTATCATCTAAAAATTCAATTCCATCATCAAAATCATATCTTGTGGTTGTATCATCGTCAAATCTATTGTTGTTATAATCTGTCATATTAAATAGTCCTTATCTTTATATAAGACAATGATAGTTTAAATAGCTTTATTTTGCAAGCAATTCCATGATTTTATTGCTTCTTGCAATGAAACCTGTCATCTGTTCTGGTGAAAGCGGAGCATGACTAAGCATTGCTAAGTCATAAAGCTGTTCACATATAATCTTAGTATTTTCGCCATCTGCATGTTCAGCTACATATTTAACAAGGTCATTGTTTGCATTAAGTACAAGAGTCTGACCTTCAGCACCGAACATATTAGGATCCATGCCTCCCATGCCGTACATCTTCATCATATCCTGCATTCTTCTGCTTTCTTCAGAAAGAGTAATCATAGAAGAGATAGATGCATCCTTTAATTTCTCAACATTTACAGTTAAATTCTCTTTGCCAAGAGCGTCTTTAAATGTCTTAGAAAGCTTTTCAGTCATGTCCTTCAACTCGTCTTCTGAAGTCTCTTCCTTAAAGCTGTCTGAAAGATCCGCATCGATACGCTTGAACTTGAGATTCTCGTTCTTAGATTCCATGTTAGTGATGAATGGCTGGTCAATGTTATGAGTAAGAATTACGGCATCAATACCTTCTTTCTTAAACATATTGATGTACTGGCTCTGTTCAACTTCATCTGTTACATAGAATACAGTGTTCTCGTGTTTTTCTTTATTCTCTTCGAGACATTCCTTAAGTGTTAAATATTTGCCGTCAAGATTTTTGAATATGATGTAATCATTCATCTTCTCAGCAAATTTTTCATCCTTTAAGCAGCCGAATTTAATAAATGGATTGATATCATCCCAGTATTTCTCGTAATTTTCTTTGTCTGTCTTACACATGCCGGAAAGCTTGTCGGCAACCTTTTTAGTGATGTAATCAGATATCTTCTTAACGAATCCGTCGTTCTGAAGTGCTGAACGTGATACATTAAGTGGAAGGTCTGGGCAGTCAATAACACCTTTAAGAAGAAGTAAAAATTCTGGAATAACTTCTTTGATATTATCTGCAACGAATACCTGATTATTATAAAGCTTTATAGTACCTTCGATAGATTCATATTCTGTGTTAATCTTAGGGAAATAGAGAATACCCTTGAGATTAAATGGATAATCCATGTTAAGATGAATCCAGAATAATGGCTCTTTATAATCGTGGAATACCTTGCGGTAGAATTCCTTGTAATCTTCGTCTGAACATTCATTAGGATGCTTTGTCCAGAGTGGATTGATATCATTGATTGCAACTGGTCGTTTAACAATCTTAGCCATCTTCTTGGCTGGAACTTTCTCAACAGTTTCCTTAGTTCCGTCTTCTTTCTCAACTTCTTCAGTTACAGCGTCCTTTATAAATGTATCAAGAACTGTATCCTTCTCATTAACTTCTTCCTCTGGAATCTCTTCAGTCTGTTCTCCGGCGTCTTCGTTGGTTACAAAGATTGGAACCGGCATGAAAGAGCAGTACTTATCAAGAACTTCTTTTGCCTTATATTCGTTGGCAAATTCGTAGCTGTCCTCATTGAGGTAAAGCGTAATCTCTGTACCCGGAGTAGTCTTGCTGCCTTCGCTTATATCATATTCAGTTCCGCCATCGCATGACCAGTGAACAGATTCAGCTCCGTCCTTGAATGAAAGAGTATCAATAGTAACCTGGTCAGCAACCATAAATGCTGAGTAGAAACCTAAACCGAAATGTCCGATAATCTGGTCATCGTTGGCTTTATCCTTGTACTTTTCAAGGAATGCTTCTGCACCAGAGAAAGCAATCTGGTTGATATATTCATCAACCTCATCCTTAGTCATACCGATACCATTATCAATGATTTTAATAGTCTTATCTTTAGCAGAAAGCTTGATTTCAACCTTATATTCGATATCATCAGGAGCTTCATATTCTCCAATCATTGAAAGCTTCTTGAGTTTAGTGATAGCATCGCATGCATTAGAAACTAACTCTCTATAGAAGATATCATGGTCAGAATACATCCATTTTTTGATTATAGGGAAAATATTCTGACTGTTAATAGATAAATTACCATGTTCTTTTGACATAATATTTCACTCTCCAATCTGTATAGTATTAAACTAAATGTTAATTTAATACACCCGAAAACATAAGTCAAGTAAAAACTAGCACTCGAAGATAAAGAGTGCTAACAAAAAACCGCCTGTACTTGTAAACAGGCGGCTTTGCAGGATTTATTAAATAATTCTAAATTATTCTTCATATGAAATATCAGCATCAGATAAGAAGCTGAGAATATATTTTTCAAATGCTTCGTCAAGGGAGCGGTCAAGTGTAAATGTGCTAAGAGATGAAGCAGTGGTCATTGTTACACTGCCGTCCTGATACCGCACATTAAGAAACAGTCCATTTACACAATCCGGATCGAAATTCAGGTCATGCTCAAGTATAAGCTTTGCAACAACTGTTTCCGGCAGAACAAATGTGATTTTCAGCAGCTCAGGTACTTTCTTCCCCTTAATAATACTGAACGCGAATGGCTTGATGGATTTCCATGAAGAATATTTTGAGGAAGGCATTGTATCTAATTCGTCCTCACTGTAAAACTGTGTGTTAAGCTTGCCATCAATGGTAAAACTGCATCCTGTGCATATATATGCTTCTGATAGACACATATTATCAAATGTGTCACTAATAAGAAGCTTATTCATAAACTGTTTTAAATCTTTAATCGTAAGAGAGAGCATAAATCCTCCTTGTTTTGCTTATAATATTTTAATTATAATATATAATCAGTCTTTTAGAAACAGCTTTTGAATTATATTTATAAGAGCAAAAAGAAGGGTTGATATAATGCAGAGAATAACGATTCCAAGTACAACATAGCTCATCTTAAATACCTGGCTGCCATATATTATAAGATAGCCAAGCCCTTTTTTAGCAGCTAAGAATTCTCCTATGATTACGCCTACAAGGCACAAACCAATATTAACTTTCATGTTACTTATAATAATTTTTTTAGAACCGGGAAGAATAAGCTTGCATAAGATATGCCATTTGTTGCCACCGAGGGTGCGTATAAGAGTTATTTTTTCCTTGTCGATTTCTAAGAATCCTGTGTAAAGATTAATAATCATACCGAATATTGCGACAGACACGGCTGTTATAATTATCGCTTTTGTATTAGTTCCGAGCCACACAATAAGCATTGGAGCCAGTGCTGATTTAGGGAGGCTGTTAAGAACAACCATGAAAGGTTCAAGACAATCTGAAAGACCTTTAAAACACCATAGAAGAATTGCAAATATTATTCCGACAATGGTAATAATTGCAAATGCAACAAGTGTTTCATAAAGTGTTACCCATATATGCATGAATATCACACCATCTCTGGAAAGGTCTATAAATGTCTGGTATAGTCTTACGGGTGAACTGAATATAAATGCATTGATAATACCTTTGTCAGCAGTATACTCCCATATGCCGATGAAGCCTAAAAATAGTATAAGACGGGAAAGTGTCACAGATATTGAATATATCCGCTGTTTAATTACAAATCTGCGTTGTAAAGGACTGATATTCATTTTAACACCTCCCTTATTTCATCAAAATATTTCTGGGTTGAAAGAGTATCTTTTGATTCAATATCAACTGCTTTTAAAAGTCTGGCTGGTCTGTTTGTGAGAATAAGAACACGGTCAGTCATAGCTATGGCTTCAGAGATATCATGTGTTACAAGAATTACCGTTTTTTTCTCGCTTCTTAAAATGTTGCATATATCTTCTCTTACCTCAAGTCTTGTCTGATAATCAAGAGCAGAAAAAGGTTCATCTAAAAGTAAAATATCCGGTTTCAGAGCAAGTGTGCGGATAAGTGCAGCACGCTGTCTCATGCCTCCGGATAACTGTGATGGTCTTGCTGATTTGAATTCTGCAAGGTCATATTGTTTTAAGAGGTGATTAACATATGCGATATTTTCTGGTGTTTTCTTATTATTTATTTCAAGACCTAACATAACATTTTTATAAATGCTGCGCCATTCAAAGAGATTATCCTTTTGCAGCATATATCCCATCCGGGAGTCTTTATTACCTTCTGGCGGGTTTATATATATAGTCCCGGCTTCTGGTTTTATAAGATCACACAGAAGCGACAGAAGAGTTGATTTTCCACAGCCGGACGGCCCTACAATGGATGTGAAGCTGCCGGGTTCTATCTCAAAAGAGAGGTCGTTGATTACCGGAGTTTCGCCATTTTTATCGTGATAAGAATAATATATGTGGTCTAAAGACAGAATTGCTTCCAATAGAGTACTCCCATACTATGGTTAATATAATTTATGAAAAATATCAGAAAAAGTGATAATCAAGATTGAAGAAAACAGGTATTAAGAATATAATAAAAGCATTAAAGTCAAATGAGGGGAGCTTTATGAACTATTTAGAGGAAATTATTGCTAATATAAGCGGAGACAGAGTGTATATCCAGACGCATAATTTTCCAGATCCGGATGCTATTGCATGTGCGTATGGATTATCTGAGCTTTTGAAAGCAAAAGGGGTAGAAGCCGAGATATGTTATAAGGGAAGCATAGAACGGACTGTAACAGCCAAGATGGTGGGACTTCTTGGCATTGAGGTGAAAGAATATATGAATCCTGATGAATTTAATGAAGAGGATGAAATTATTCTTGTTGATGCACAGAAAGGTAATTCTAATATTATAGACATGAATGGTCAGGAAATTATATGCATAGACCATCATCCTATATATGATCCGGTGGATTACAGATTTTCTGATATAAGACCAGATGTGGGAGCGTGTGCATCTATTATTGCAACTTATTATTTTGATAACAACATTGATATGCCTGAAAATGTTGCAACAGCACTTCTTTATGGTATTAAAATGGATACAGCAGATATGAAAAGAGGTGTGACACAGTTAGATCTGGATATGTTTTATAAGCTGTATATGATGGCTGACAGGGATATTCTTTCAGATCTTGACAGCAGTGTACTGCATTATGATGATATTAAGGCATATAAGGATGCATTTAGCACAATAGATATAAGAGAAGATGTCTGTTTTGCATGTGCGGGATATGAATGCAAGGAAGCACTTATTGCTGCCATATGTGATTTTACTCTGACACTGGATGGAATTAATCTTTCGATAGTCTACTCGCCAAAGCAGGATGGAATAAAGATTTCCATAAGAAGCAGCGGAAAATATCTGTCAGGCGTAATTGCCATGAATGCGCTTAAAGGAATTGGAACTGGCGGAGGACATGATAATATGGCAGGCGGCTATGTGTCATACTGGAAACCAGATGGAGAGAAAATAAGTGAAGCTGAGATTTTAAGAATTGAGCAGGAGATTAAAACAAGATTCTTAAAAGAAGCAGGTATTGAATAATAAATATATTAATTGCCGGTAAGTGTACTACCGCTCGTCAGTTGTCAGATTTTAAGTCGGATTTTTATGAGTGGCATGTAATTCTTACCGGCAGTTTTTGCTTTGTATGCTATTTTATATTAATCTGTATTCTGTCAATGAAATATCCGAAAATGCCGGCATAGCCATCCATTCCGTTATCAGTGTTGTTGTCTTTTTGCAGACTGTAGTAATTATTGTTCACAGGGCTTACCCTGTAGAAAGCATAGTGATATCCTGATGAGTTAATAATATCATCAGGGGTGTAATAATATATCTCAACGGCATCAACAGGTGTGTCATTGCCAGCATATCCATTATAGTAATCATTAATATCAGTGTTGCGGCTGTCTATGAAATCCAGCCATCCGCTATTTACATGGACACGGTATTTTATGTGGCCAGTATCAGTGGTGATTGCAAGTCCGGTAATATTCTGACCACGTATTCCGGCATAATCTTCATTATTCTTAACAACAGGAAGCCAGCGGTCCGTTGCAAGCTTTGTCTGATAGTAAACATTTATACTATTGGATGAACTATCATCGGTACGGATAGTTTCACCAGTATTGTCATCATTTTTTACAGAATAATCTGAGTAATATATATTGCCGTCATATTCTTCATCTTCAATTTCTACTGCACCAAACTGCCACATGGTACAGTCAAGGCTTGGAGAATCAATTCCCCAGTGTGCAAGCCAGATATTCATCTCTGGGATTGATTTCAGTCTGTCAAGGTCAAGCACATTTGTAAAATAGTTGTAATTGGCATAGACACCGGTTTTATATCCACTGACACGCATAGCATTAACAAACATTTCGCAGAAATCAGACAGTAGTTCGCCTTCGGAGTATACATCCAGACCGTTTCTTGCTTTATATCCATCAGCATCTTCCATGTCAAACCACACACCAAGTTCAGGAGACCTTCCTTTAAGAAGTCTTAGAGCATGGGCAGTTTCGCTTGCTGCATCGTAATAATCTAAAGCATAACTATATAGATAGACGCCGTAAGGAATTCCAAGCCTTTCACATTCATCCATATTTCTTATGGCAGCAGCATCATCTTGTGATTGGATATCATTGCCATATCCTATACGGATAATTGTACCTTCAATATAGTTCTTCATATTATCCCACTGTATGAATCCATTATAGCTGCTCACATCTATAACAACGGCATATATATCAGCCGGTAATGACATGAACAGGCATACAGATGCAATAATTGCAATATATATTCTGATGATTTTCTTCATTTACATAGCCCCTTTCATTGAATATTCTAATATAGAATATTCGAGGGTCAGCCTTGGTGTTAGTGAAATAACGGCTTTACAAAAAAACAAATAATATATATAATGTAATACAGTTTCCGCATTATGGCGGTTATAATGCCACCTTGGCTCAGTCGGTAGAGCGTTTCACTCGTAATGAAAAGGTCGCCGGTTCGATTCCGGCAGGTGGCTTGAATTAAAAAGTTCGCGAAGCTAGCATTTATCTGGCTTCGCGGACTTTTTGATGTTTTGGCGATTTGCTAAAATTCACTAAAGTTTTGGTAGTCGATGGTAGTCAAAAGGGGCTTTTTTAGGGGTGTGGTAGTCAAATGGTAGTCAAAAAAGAAAAAGATGGTAACCGGAGTTACCATCTTACTAATAAATGAAATAGGTGGGGTGACATTCCCACATCTCCAACAAGGGTGACGGCTGCCCGTTCCGTCCTCAGATTTCATTTAATATAGTCTATGTTTTACTTTTTTAAGTATACATTAGTAAAAGAAAAAGTCAAGCCTTTATAAGAGTCCCTTTATTAATAAAATTTTTAACTCTGTTGGAATTTAGTACATACAAGGATCTTGCATAAAATATTCCACTGGAAGATATTCTTACAGCAACTTTAACATATTTATTGTTGATTATGTATTCTTTAGTGAATTCGATAGAATTATCTTTAGTATTTTTTCCTACATAATCTGGATTGGATATGATAGATTCAATATCGTTTCCGTATTTTATAAAATCATCAGGATGTGAGGATTTCATATGTGCTATGTTGGAGTCAGATATATAGATAGGAGTTCCAGATTCTATTTCAAGTCCTAATATATTGATTATATGAGATGAAAAACTGCCTATCTGTTGCCTCATAAGTATAAAATATCTCCTTTTATGACTATTTTATACTAAAAGAATATCATATACATAAGAAAAAATAAATACTTTAAATATAAAAATAATATAAAATTATGTGAATATTATTCCATTCAGACGCTAACCATAATAAAGAATAATATTATCAGGAGGCGGACATGGGTAAATCTGAAGAAGAAAAAACAGATGATGATTATAAGGATGGTGCTGTCACGAAAAATGCTCTTCAGGTGATAACAATTATTGGAGAGATAGAAGGACATGATAATCTTCCTGCAACAAGCAAAGCAACCAAGTATGAACATATGCTGCCTAAGCTGGCGGAGATTGAGATGGATAAAGATATTAAAGGTGTACTTTTTATTATGAATACAGTTGGTGGGGATGTCAGTGCAGGACTGGCACTGGCAGAGATGATTGCTTCAATGAAAAAGCCAACAGTTTCACTAATCATAGGCGATTCACATAGTATAGGTGTGCCGCTTGCTGTGAGTACAGATTATTCATTTATTGTGCCTACAGCTACCATGATAATACATCCTGTGAGAATGAACGGAACACTTATCGGAGTTCAGCAGACATATGATTATTTTGAACGGATATCTGACAGGATAACATCATTTATTGCGGCTCACAGCAGTGTAAGCAAAGAAAGAGTAGAGGAAATGATGGTTGACACCACACAGCTCTCTAAAGACTTAGGAACAGTGCTGGTGGGTAGACAGGCTGTTGAAGAAGGTTTAATATGTGAAGTAGGAGGAATCAGCGATGCACTTGCAAAGCTGGATTCATTGATTGATAAACAATAACGCAATAAGGGGAAATTATGAAATGTAATATATGCCCAAGAGCCTGCAATGTTGACAGAAATGTTGATAAAGGCTTTTGCGGAATGACTAATGATATATATGCGGCAAGAGCCGCTCTACATATGTGGGAAGAGCCATGCATATCAGGTGAACATGGAAGTGGGGCAGTGTTCTTTTCAGGGTGTACATTAAGGTGCATATTCTGTCAGAATTCTGAGATTGCTGCGGCACAGGTTGGAAAGAAGATAACAGTGGAGAGGCTTTGTGACATTTTTCTTGAACTTCAGGACAAATGTGCCAACAATATCAATCTCGTAACTGCAACACATTTTGTGCCACAAGTAGCAGAGGCACTTGTCAAGGCAAAGAATAAGGGGCTTGTCATACCAGTTGTGTACAATTCAAGTGCATACGAGAATGTCAGCACGCTTAATATGCTTGACGGGCTTGTGGATGTGTATCTTCCAGACATGAAATACATAGACAGCAGGCTTTCGGCAGAGTACTCGAAAGCACCAGATTATGCTGATGTGGCTAAAGCTGCAATACATGAGATGGTCAGACAGACCCGAAAGCCGGAATTCTTTATAGAAGATGATGAACTCGTGAAGAGCGGAAGAGTTGAAGCCGGGATTATGAAAAAAGGCGTAATTGTAAGACATCTTGTACTTCCGGGAACAACTAAGGATTCCAAAGCGGTTATAAAGTATCTTATTGATACATATGGAGATGATATATACATAAGTATAATGAGCCAGTACACGCCATTTGACAGACTAAAAAAACATCCACTCCTGTCGCGTAAAGTGACAAGAAAAGAATATAATTCTGTGGTAGATTATGCAATAGACTGTGGGATTAATAATGGATTTATTCAGGAAGGTGATGTTGCAGAGGAAAGCTTCATACCTGAATTTGACTATGAGGGCATATGATTATATAATCGTAACAGAGATTATTACAAATGTATTGGCAGGATTAATATATGGAGAATAAGCATGGGCATATAGAGCAGAACAGAGCCAGAATATGGCAGATTGGCTTGTTTTCTCTTAATAATACATCAACTAATCTGTTTCTTGCGATGATGGGATATGTCTCATATTATGCTAATGGAATAGCAGGTCTTTCAGTTGTGCTTATTTCAGTTATTCTTACGGGAATGAGAATATTTGATGGGGTAACAGATCCGGTAATAGGGTATTTTATAGATAAGACTAATGGAAAATATGGTAAATTCAGGCCTTATATTGTTATAGGATACTTACTAATGGCAATCAGCAGTCTTGTACTGTTCTTTACTACAAGCCTTGTTCCAGTTATTTTAAGACCATTGTATTTTATAATTGTATATTCAGTATATATAATAGGATACACATTTCAGACAGCAGTTGTAAAGTCTGGACAATCGGTAATTACTAATGACATGAAGCAGAGGCCAATGATAACATTTTTTGATTCAACATTTATAATGTTCGCACATGGTCTGGTTGCTTTCTATGTGTCAGTGTATCTGATTGAGAAATATAAGACATTCCAGTCACAGGCACTTTTCTCAGAGTTCGTAATCACAGTGGTTATTGTAGCCGGAATATGCTCAGCACTGGCTGTTGTGGGAATATGGAGTAAGGATAATGTAAAGTACTTCAAGCTTGATGAGGATAAGAAGCAGCAGATACATTTTAGGGATTATGCGGCTATAATTAAACATAATAAGCCAATCAGAATGCTTGTTATTGCGGCGGCATCTAACAAATTCGCACAGATGGTATATGGTAATTCAACAGTTCTTGTAATGCTTTATGGAATACTGATGCAGAATTATCCGCTGGCTGGTATAATTGGAATAATTGTAGGTATTCCTAATCTGGGAATAATATATATTGGGATAGAGCATGCCAAGCGATGCGGACAGAAGAAGACACTTGTAAGGTCAACATATCTTGCAATTATTTTTCAGACGATACTTATGTTTATGATGATATTTTCAGACCTTACAAATGTATCATTAAGACATATTAACTTTATAACGGTAGCGTTTTTGTTAGTGTTTACGCTGCTTAACGGAGTAAAATCAATATCTAATAATATAGTTGTTCCTATGATTGCCGATTGTACTGATTACGAATATACACTGAGCGGACATTTTGTGCCGGGAATAATGGGAGCACTGTTTTCATTTATTGACAAATCATTTTCAGCACTTGGAACAGGATTTGTAGGAATAGCACTTGCGATAGCAGGGTATTCTAAAGTTTTTCCGCAGGTGGAGGACCCACTGACACCACAGCTTAAGTTTCTGACAATATTTTTCTATTGCATAATTCCGATAATAGGCTGGATTGTGACAATATTTATAATGAGATTCTATAAGCTGGATAAGAATACTATGAGGGGCTTGTATAAGAAATAGAGTGGAGATTAATATGCTTATTAGTAAAGGAAATCCCATGCTTATGGGATGCAGCAGATATAAGGATGGATATAATTTTACATATGAGGCAGAATGCGAAAATGCAGCTCTGCTGATTTTTGATGCACATATGAAGCCAAAAGAACGGATAGAACTGGATTCATCAATGAAATGTGGCAACATATTTTCAGTATATGTATGTGACAGGAAGCTGGACAAAAGTTTCTATTGCTATGAGATAGATGGCTTAATGTATCTTGATCCATATGCAAAGGCGATAACGGATTGCGGAAGATTTGGACAGACGGACGAGGAAGATGTGTATCTGGCTGCGATTGATGTGGCAGATTATGACTGGGAAGATGACAGGCCGCTTAATTATGATTACAGCGACTGTATATTCTATAAGATGAATGTAAGAGGTTTTACTAAAAGCAGAACATCTAAGGTTAAAGATAAAGGAACATTTTCAGGAATAATTAACAAGATTCCATATCTTAAGGAACTTGGAATCACAACTATTGAGTTACAGCCTGCATATGAATTTGATGAAATAGGCCGTTTTCCACAGTTGACTGATACTATAATGTCAAAATACGGAGCCGGAACACATTACAGCGTGGATAAGAATACGCGGAAAATTAATTACTGGGGATATGTCGGAGGATTTTATTTCGCACCAAAGGCATCATACTCAGCAACAGCTTCAAGACATCAGGGGATATACAGAGATTATACGGTAGAATTTAAGAATATGGTTAAAGAACTGCACAGAAATGGCATTGAAGTCGTTATGGAAATGTTTTTTACTGACGAAAGTACAGGCTTTATCCTGCAGTGTGTAAGATACTGGGTTACTGAATATCATATTGACGGAGTTCATGTGTACTGTGATGAGTCAGCACTTAAGGCACTTTCACAGGACGCACTTTTAGCGGATACCAAGATTATAACTGTATACTGGAATGGTAAAACCGGAACGAAGAAGCATATGGCTAATTATAATAATGATTTCCAGAATATTGTGCGCCGCCTGTTAAAGGGTGACGAGAATATGCTTGGAGAATTTGCAGCTATATCAAGAAAGAATGAGGCAAACAGTGCAAGTATTAATTATATTGCCAATAATAACGGTTTCACACTTCACGACCTTGTAAGCTATGACAGAAAGCATAATGAGCTTAATGGCGAGAACAACAGGGATGGCGAGGATTTTAACTTTAGCTGGAACTGTGGCGAGGAAGGTTCGACAAGAAAGAGAAAGATTAAAGAACTAAGAATGCGTCAGATTAAAAATTCACTGGCTTTTGTTTTCTTGTCGGCAGGCACTCCGCTTATACTTGCCGGAGACGAGTTTGGCAATTCACAGAACGGTAACAATAATCCGTATTGTGTTGACAGTGAACTTTCATGGGTTAACTGGAAGGAAACTAAAGAGGGAAAAGAAATTCTTGAATGGACAAAGGTTCTTATACAGTTCAGACAGAATAATAAGATACTTCATATGCCACAGTCGCTTACTTTAAGTGACAGGGTATCATGTGGCTACCCTGATATATCATATCATGGAACTAATGCGTGGTATGCACAGATGAATACATATGACAGGCATTTAGGAATTATGTATTCATGTGTATATGGAGATGAACAAGACCACAGTCTGATATATGTTGCATATAATATGCACTGGGAAACTCACAGCTTTGCACTTCCTAAGATTAATGGTACATGGAAGGTTGATATGAGTTCTAATGTATCAGGTGCTGTGATTGAAGATAATAACAGAAGTGTATGTGTTGAGCCACGGAGCGTTGCAATACTCACAGGAACATATGAAATTTCCGCTAAAAAGGAGAAGTAATGGATATAAAGAAGCTTGCAGATGTCAAAGACAGATTTGCAGATTATGAGAAGATATTTAATTCAGGTGATTATGACAAAGCGGCAGATATATTATCTGCAATACTTGAAAGAATAGAAGAGTGTACGGACGAGCGTAAAGCTGGAACTATGGATGATACATTTGTGAAGAAATCGGACATGGACGGTAGACCAATATATATAAGCCTTAATCATGTTATGGAATATTATGTGTACGCATGTTATTTCGAACCAGAAACGGATGTGCTGTGTACAGAGCTGCCGGTTGGAGAGTACTACAGGACTTATGGCAGTCTGTGCCTGAAGTTATCGAAGTTTCGCAGAGCTGAGGATGCATTTAAGAAGGCTATATGCTGGAATCCTGTTGACCTTGATTCGTATCTTGGACTTGCAGAATGTTATAAGAATCTTAATATGCTGTCGAGATATCTTGATGTTACAAAGCAGGCATACAGATTCTGCTGCAGCCGCGCAACGATGGCAAGATATTACAGAAATATGGGATTTTATTATGTTGCAAGGTATAATACTGAGGCGGCAAGAGTGTGCTACACCTACAGCAATATATATTATAAGACAGATAATGCTGATAATGAACTTAAGTATCTTGAGCGGGCATTAAATGACAAGACACCGGAATATTCTGTTAAACAGATGCAGGAAATACTTGATGAGAATGAGGTGGAACCAGGACCTGACTCTAAGACAATAGGAATTATATACAGAGTCGGTGAGCTTATGATGAATGATAAAGATTATAAGCTGGCTAGAGACTGCTTTTCAATTGTTTATGATATAACACAGGAAACACAGTTAAAGACATTGCTTGATGAATTAGATAAAGATCTGGAGGCTGACAATGCTTAATAAATCTTATGATGGAATAATATTTGACCTTGACGGTACTATGTGGGATACAAGAAAGCCAATATGTGAGGCGTGGAATATAATACTTTCTCGTCATGAAGAGATTCACAGAACACCAATTGTCGAGACAGACCTTAACGACTGTATGGGACTTCCGATGTACGACATAGCTGCAAAGCTGTTTCCACAAGAACAGGAGCAGGTAAGAAATGCACTTATGGACGAGCTGTGTACATTTGAGAATGGATATCTTGCAGAAAGAGGTGGGATTCTTTATCCACAGCTTTCAGAAACTCTTTATATACTAAGCAGGAAATATCCATTGTATATTGTGAGCAATTGTCAGGATGGTTATATTGAAAGTTTTCTTACAGCACACCTTATGTCCGATTTCTTCAAAGATACTGAATGCTGGGGAAGGACATTTCTGCCAAAGAGCGAGTCTAATAAGATACTTATAGAAAGAAACAATTTAAAGAACCCTGTATATGTTGGCGATACATCAGGAGATGCAAAGTCTGCCAAAGATGCGGGAATAGATTTTATATATGCTGAGTATGGATTTGGAAACGTATCCAAAGACTGCTATGTTGCTAAGATAGAGAGCTTTGCAGAGCTTGCAGAGATATTGTAGGATGGGTTTTAAGCTGGAGAGTACTTAGGGGCTTAAAGCTGTGTTATGATATGTAGAGAGCTGGGCTGGGATAGGCTGAGAACTGTGCCAGAATATGTGAAGTTTGGAAAAGACCTACGCAAGATAGAAATTCAAGTGAGTGAGTAGGCTTTTAGCAAGAAATAAGATAAAATTCAGTAGAGATACAAATCAATCTCAATAATAGCAGTTTACAGGTGATATAAATTAATATATACTAAAAAAGTAAATATGGCAAACTTATAGAAATATAAGGACGCAAAACTAGAAGTCTAGAGGTATAAAGCTGAAAAACACTATTTTCAGTTGAGAGATTCACATAAGCATAAGTCTCTAATACTATGATAGTTCGGTTGCATTAAGAAATCTTTTAAAAATTTCTTAGTGCAGCCTTTTTGTTTTAAATTCAGGTTTCAAAAATACCATAGGGGGAAAGAAAAATTGAAGAATTTATTTAACAACTCTGAGGAAGTTAGAGAAAATACAAATAACAGCATTAAATATATTAGAAAGCATGCGAACACATTGCATCTAATGTTGTCGAATAACATGAAATATGAGGTGTAGGAAATGGAACTAATTGCAGGTATTATGTTAGATGTGTTTTTTTTCGCTCGATTTATATATATAAAAACTCAATTCTACAAAACCAAAGGTGTCGCAAATGGCAATGACAGGCGATATATTTCTGAGTTTATTTATGGATACAGAGGGCATAATTATGTTTGCAGTGTAAAAAATAATATATTTTCTAGGTATCATTTAAGGGGTTCTGTTTATAACATATGTGTAAAAAAAGATAATCCATATAATGGAGTTATGGGAAATGAACAGACTATATATATGATTTTGGGTATTATGTGGTTTGTATTTGATGTTTTATACATAACAATATTGGTTTTAGACGGGCTTAATTAAATAATATGGAGGAATTAAGAAATGAAAGTTATAAAGAATGTGTTGTTAGAAATAGTAACATTAATTTTGATG
>ERZ1026882.665-NODE-665-length-17099-cov-94.626144_pt1 | contig 17099 bp, 17 predicted proteins | sample MGYA00380171_ERZ1026882 | MGnify/ENA primary metagenome ERZ1026882 (study PRJEB33269, sample SAMEA4719807) | human gut metagenome | biome: human-associated habitat; feature: organic feature; material: feces | place: Cameroon | collected 2013-10 ...
AGGAAGTGGTGGATTATTATGACCATCATGGTTCGGCTAACGAGCGTATGCTTGCCAACTATGTGTTGGGCTGCGTGTACCGGGATATGCATGAGGCACCAATGGCATTGGAGTATTATAATAAAGCGACGGAGCAAGCCGATACCACTGCCGCAGATTGTGACTATGGCACGCTTTATAGAGTATACAGCCAAATGGGTTTTCTCTTTAGTAAGCAATATTTACTTTATCAAGAGTTGAATGCTTTTGATAAGGCGGAGAAGTATGCCTATTTGGCAAAGGACACCTTCAATGCTATCGTAAATTACCAAAATCAAGGAGAAGTCTATGATTTTTTAGGAAAAAAAGATTCGGCTATTGCTATAAATTTACAGGCAGCGAAGTTGTTTAAAAAACATGGCAACGATTATGCAGCAGCCATTGCTTTTGGATGTAATTACAAATATTATATTGAAAAGAAAGATTTTATTAATGCAAAGAAAGCTTTTGAGGCTTACAACTCTACAGGATATGAAGGCAATTCTAATTATGAAGATGCCAAAGCTTACGTGTTGTGTCTAAAAGGAACATACTATATGTTTACTGGTCAGTTAGATTCTGCTTGTTATATTTTACAGCAGAGTCTTAAGTTTTGCAAGTCATTTAGCAATAAAGCTGCAACAACAAAAGCATTGGCTCATTATTATGCAAAAGTTAACCAACCATCCTTGGCTATGAAGTATGCTTTGCAAAGTTCTGAGTATAATGACTCTGACTTGATAGAAGCTAGAAAAACTCAGTTACAGCAAGTTCAAGCCATGTACGATTATGGTAGAAATCAAGAAATAGCAAGAATGGCTGAGCAGAAAGCGAAACGAAGTACACAAATGAACTATATGATTGTTTTTGCTTGCGTCATTTTGTTCTTATTCCTTTCTTATATTTATAGAAAGCAGCTAGCTCTCAAGAAAAAGAGAATAGCAGCTTCAAAGCTGGTGTATGAGGACAGCTTGCTTAAACTTAAAAGGTTACAGGAAGAAAAAGCTCAACTTGTAGCAGAAAACGATAAAAAACTAACTCAAATTATAACAGAGAAAGAAAATGCAATCAGTAAATTAGAGGCTGAGATACATAATATACAAAACAAATACTCATTATCTTCGATGTCCGATACAGATTTAATTTTAAAAGATTCTTCCATTTACAAAAAAATTAAATGTATAGAAATGCATCCTAAGGAAGAAATGTATGAGGAGGATTGGAGGAAATTAGCTGATACGATAGAGGAAGTAATTCCTAACTTTATTCCAATGTTGAAGAATCAAGTCAGCTATAGAGATTATAGAATCTGCTTACTGATTAGACTTGGAATCTCTGCATCATTAATGGCAAGATTGTTAAATCTATCTGATGCAGCAATCTCAAAAAGCAGGAAAACGATGTTGAAAAAAATATGTGATAAGGAAGGTAAACCTAAGGAATTTGATGAATATGTTCTACATATCCAATAATTTTCGGCATGGTAAAATTTAGGTAAAATACTCACTAACTGCTTCTTTTAGAGAGTCTTTTGTGCATGGTAAAAAATAGGTAAAATTTAAATTGATAATTTTCTTGCGTATTCTATGGTAATTTTATATTTTTGCGGCAAAATTAAAAGCAAACAATAATTAAATTTGTTGAGATTATGAAGAGATTATTATCAAACCTAATTATTTATGGGGGCATTACTTTTATGTCCTGCTCATTCTAGAGCCGAGCCTTATACATTATTGTATAGCTTGGTTCCTCCTGCTCAAGGTTTTTTCAAAGGTAGTCGAGCACCCAAGCAACCTTTGGTTGTGGATTTGGTGGGGCACACATTGACCTTGCCGCGTCAAGTAATAGGTTACACGCTCACACTTGAAAATGAGAAAGGGGAAGTCTATACCTATAATCTAATGGGTACAACTCTCCAACTTCCTCAAGATTTGAGTGGTGAGTACGAGATTACAATTTTCTATGGAAATTGTAAATATCAAGGGATAATTGAATTTAATTAAACATATAAACTTTTAAATGCAATGAAGAAAATTTTTGGATTTATATTGCTGTTGATTTCTGTAGTCATGAGTTCATGTGATACACAGACAAATGGCTTGTCAACTGAAAATATGAAGGTTAGTGACATGAATTTTGTTGGTAACCTACATAATGTGGCAATGACATATACTAAAGATAATTTTGATCTAATCGATTTTGGCGATACTCTGAGTAATATAGGCAAGGCAAAGAAAATTCTAGAATTTGATAAAATGGGTTAAGCCAAAAGTATCCACAGTATAAGTCCTTAGAAAACTCTAACCAATATGCCCAATTTATGTTTGCAGAAAAATTCGGTAAATATTTATTATCCAATATAAAAAACTCTCGTGTAAATGAGTCAGACATTTTAGAGAGTCTTAGCGAGGGAAAGGATATAGAAACTTTAGATTTGGATAGTATGCCTAGTCTTGACCAATTTTTAACTCTTTATAAACAAGAAGGTGTATATTCTGAAAAGACATTATCTTTTATGGATAAAATTATTGCCCTTTTGAGAGCTAGCTTGGAAGGGATGGTTTCTGATGAGAATTTTATTAATGGTATAAATTCTATATCAGAGGAGTTTGATAAAGCTGGTTATGAAAAAGACTCAGTTGAAGGTGCGGCTATTGCTTCTATGTTATCCATAGCTAAATCATCCTATGAATGGTGGTATCAGAATCCTGATTATGCTGATTCTGAAAATCAAGGGAAACTCCCTCAAGTTGTTGCTATGGATCTAGGAGGAGCTTGTGCGGGAGTCATATTTCATGCTTTTCAGAATTGGAATAATAGATTGACTTGGGGAGGAGTTGGTCGTGCAGCTTTATGGGGAGCTATTAGTGGTTCAACCGGATTAGGTGGAAGAATCGGAAGATTATTTAGATAGATAATTATGTTAAAGTATATACTGGTTTCATTAACTGTAAATCTAGTTCTATCATGTTTATTTGTGGGGTTATTAAATCTCATAGGATTTTTGGATCGAGCTGATTTTCAAGAATGCTTTTCTATAATGTTTATAATAATGACAATTAGGAGTGGTTTTGATTATTATTTCAATAAAAAAAAAGAAGGATAGGTACAAAGCCTATCCTCCTTTATCTAATTACATATGCAAACTTATTTTGTAGTTGTGAACAAGAAACTCCTATTTTAATACAAAAAGATAAGACTATTATATTTTATGTTGTTGCAGACAATGATTTATATAACTCTTCTATAGAGTTTATGAAGCAATTTGAAGATTTTCCTGATGCGGAGAATGTTAATTTATTATTTGTTTGGGCTACACCTGATGAAATGAAACTATTTAGATTGGAGCAGGATGGATTGATATGCATAAAGGAGTATGGAAAAATCAATCCTCTCAATTCTGAAACAATGTCTTGTATCATATCAAATTTAAGGCATAGTTTCCCTTCAAAAGAAACTGGGCTAATTTTATGGTCTCATGCTTTAGGTTGGTTGCCAAATGATTTCCTTTCTTCTCGAAGTTTTGGGCTTGCTAATGGTAAAACAATGAGTATTCCACAGTTAGCGATGTCGTTGAAAGACAGTTTCAATTATATTATTTTTGATGCTTGCTATATGGCCAATATTGAAGTTGTGGCTTATTTTCAACAAAAGTGTCATTAATTTGTTAGCTTCTCCTATAATTGTACCAACAGATGGTATAATTGATAGTGTTAGCACCAAAACTTTGGTTTCTAGTTTGCCATTAAAGGAGCGTTTAATAGAAGTTGGACGTCATTATCTTCATAAATATGAAGAGAGAGAATGTAAAAATCATATTTCTATTAGTCTTATTGATTTGAGCCAATATTCAAATGTAAGAAAGTTATGCAGAGAGATACCTCGTCTTGAAATTAATGAAACGAATTTATTTGTATATAAGTTTCGGTATATAGATATTTTCTTTGACTGGGTGACTTTAATGAAGAGTGCGAAAATTGATACATCACACATTAATGACTTTATTGTATTTCATGGCAATTCTGAACAGGAGGAAAGAGATTATGGCTTATCTGTCTTTGTGCCAACTTCGTCAAATGTTGATTACCAATATGCTTATAAGCAAACTGTTTGGAATACAGAAGTTAATTGGTTGGACAAGTTTAAGTGATAGCTATGTTGATGCTGATGTGATAAACCAAAGGGGCATCTTATTTTTATGCTCCCTTTGGCTTTTTCTTGAAAATTCTATGAGTTTTCTGACATTAGTAAGATTACTCATCATTATCCTTATTGTTGTCGGCTACGATTTGCGGACCTCTTACCTTGTCCTTCAATCCCAGGCCTTTCTTGATTTCGATGTTCACGCCATCGCTCAAACCTGTGGTTACTTGTCGGCGCTCGTAAGTCTTCTTGTCACCGCTGCCTTTTACCACATATACAAAGGTGGAGTCGCCACTAAACTCGATGGCGCTCTCTGGCACGGTGAGCACATGCATCGCCTTCGCCAATACAATCTCGGCATTGGCACTATAGCCTGAGCGAATTTTACCGCCTTTCACCGAGCGCACGGCTGCCTTTACCTCAAACTGGTTGGCACCATTGTTCTCTACAGCCTTTGGAGAAATGTATTCCAGGTCGGCATCAAACTTCAAATCCTGCATCGCTCCGATGGTAATCTTCATCGGCATTCCCACTACCAGATTGCCCACCTCGGTCTCGTCGATGTTGCCACGGAAGATGAGGTCGTTCATGTTTGCCACACTGGCGATGGTGGTTCCGTCATTAAAGGTGTTGGCGAGAATCACGGAGTTACCTACCTTGACAGGAATATCGAGGATAATTCCCGAAATGGTAGAACGGATGAGGGTGGAAGAAGCGCTGGCGTTGCTCTTGGAAACACCATCACGAACTACTTCGAGCGCATCAAGGGCGGCAACTTTCTCCTCCTTTGCCTGCTGCAGCGACTGCTTTACCTTGTCAAACTCATCAGCGCTGACCAGCTGCTTCTTGTAGAGCTGTTCCTCGCGTCCATAGTTTACCTGTGCCTGCTTCAGGTTAATTTCGGCAAGGCGCACACGAGCTTGCGCCGAACTGAGCTGTCCCATGTCCGGAATCACCTTTACCTTGGCGATTACCTCGCCTGCCTGCACGAAATCGCCTGCCTGCTTGCAGATTTCGGTGATGATACCGCTGATCTGAGGCTTTACGTTCACCTCGTTGCGAGGCTCTATCTTACCCGTAATCACCGTGGTTTTCAACACATCGCCCATCTTTGGGGTAAACTCGGTATATTCCACAGGCTTAGGCTGTGATTTCTCATAAAGGAACACGAAGGTTCCGATGAAAATCAAGGCGACTATCGCCGCAACTATCAACTTTGAATACTTTTTCATATCTTTTATATCTTATTTTTCTTTTATTCGTCTCTCATTGCATCTACTGGCTTGATGCTCATGGCTCGCCAGGCTGGGGCAAGTCCGGCTAGGCCGCCAAGGATGCAGATGAGGATGGCTGAAGAGATGGCTGTCCAGAAATCTACCTGGAAGTGGGCGGTGAGAATGCCATCCGTAGTGTTCGCCATCTCCAGCATCTGCAGGATGGCTACTCCAAAGATGATGCCGCTCATGCCTGCCACCAGGGTGAGGAGAATACTCTCTGAGATGATTTGCGAGAGAATCATCTTCGGCGTGGCGCCGATGGCTCGGCGAATACCTATCTCGGTGGTTCGCTCCTTCACCGTTACCATCATGATGTTGGAAACTCCGATGGCGCCGGCGAGAAGGGTGCCGATACCTACCAGCCAGATGAGGAAGTTGACGCCCTTAAACAGATTGTCGAGCATCTGGAAGAGCACCTCCGTATTGAATACCATGATTCCTTTTTCGTCTGAAGGGTCGATGTTGTGAGCCCTGGCTATGGTTTCACGCATTCGCTGGGCGATGCTGCTCATCACCACGCCCGGCTTACCGGTGGTGGCGATGATGTCGATGGCTGTTCCGCGGTTGTAGGCGGTGCGGAGCACGGTTTGCGGAATGGTGATGGTTTCGTCGGCTCTACCGCCGAAGTTCACGCCATTTCCCGAGCGGTAATCTACACCCACCACCGTGTAATAGGTGGAATCCACTCGCACGCTCTTGCCGCATGGGTCGCCTCCGCCGGGGAAGAGGGTCTTGTAAATCTGTTTACCGATGACGCAAACCTTGCGCTGGCGGCGCACATCCATCTCGTTGATGTATCTGCCGTAAAACATTTTAGGTGCGGAAACCTGGGCGTAATCGGGATTCACGCCCTGCGTGCTGCCGCTGAATTTCTTGTCGCCAAATACCACCGACTTGTTGCCTCCGAAGAGCAGCGGGGTAATGACATCGAGTTCGGGCACCCTGTGGCGCAGTCGCTCCAGGTCTTTCTCTTCCATCTGCCAGGAGCGCCCCTTGTTGAATCCCTTGTAGGGTTTGGTGGTGTTCTGCGCCCAGATGATGGCGGTGTTGGTGGCGAAGCCTGCGAAGTTGTTCTGCAGCATCTCCTTCAGTCCCTGTCCGCCACCCATCAGGGCGATGAGCATAAACACGCCCCAGAACACGCCGAAGCCCGTGAGCAGACTGCGGCTCTTGTTCCTCGTGATGGTGTCGAGTATTTCTTTATATGTATCTAAATCTAATCGCATAGCCTAGTCTATATATATAATAAGGTGTAAGCCTAATTAAACATTAAACACTACTCCGCTCTCAGCGCCTCTATCGGTCGGATTCTTGCAGCCTTGATGGCTGGGATGAGTCCGGCGATGGTGCCTGCGATGACGATGGCGATGGTCGCACCGATGCAGGTGCCGAGGCCCACCGTAGGGTTCACAAACATGGCGGCTTTAAACAGTCCGGTATCTACGGTGGTGTGGCCGATGGTTGCATCCATGATTTCGTTTGCCGCCACGCCGCAGACCATTCCGATGTAGCCGAAGAATGAGGTGATGATGATGCTCTCGGTGATGATGAGCTTCAATATCGACCAAGGCTTGGCGCCGATGGCTTTTCTTACGCCAAACTCTCGGGTTCGCTCCTTCACGGTGATGAGCATGATGTTGCTAACGCCTACGATTCCGCTCAGCAGGGTGAACAGACCCACTATCCAGAGTGCCGTCTGCATGATGGCGATTCCCTGGTTCATCTGGATATTGTCCATGTATCGGTTCCAGAGCCAGATGGTGCGGTCGTCATCAGGGGCAGCCTGGTGGTTGTTGTTGATGCTGGCACGATAGTTCTTCTCAAACTGCTCGTTATCCTCCTGGGTCTTCAGGTTCTTGATGGTGAACTCCAGACTTCCTGCATCATCGCCCTTGGCATAGATGGTCTTTATGGTGGAGTAGGCGATGAAGGCATCGGTATTGTTGCGCGATTCATCATCCTTGTAAATTCCTACCACCTGGAAGTTGAGGTTGCTGATCTTTACGTTCTTGCCCACCAGCGAACGGTAGTCTTTGCAGAGTTCCTTGGCCTGGCTTCGGCTCAGCACCACATTCTTGCGCTGGTCCTTCATATCGATTTCGTTGATGAATCGTCCGGCAATCAGCTCCGTCTTGTCGATTTTGGGATGTGTAGGAGCCACACCCACCAATGACTGGCTTGCCACATAATTATCGCCATAGTTGATGTTCACGTTATACTGTTCCAATCTTCCGCCCACATCATCTACGTACTGGCCGTAGGTCTGGTTGCTGATGAGGATATCCCTGTCGTTGAGCGTGATGCTTCTGCCTTCCTTCAGTCCCTTGTAAGCCTTGGAGGTTTCGCCCGGGAATACTCGCATGGAGTTGGCAAGGAATCGGGTGCTTTGCTGCAACTGGGCATTAATCAGTCCGTTGCCGGCGCCCAGCAGGAATATCAGCATGAAGATTCCCCAGGCAACGGCAAATCCCGTGAGCGAAGTGCGGAGCTTGTTGCGCTTCGACGTGCTCCATATTTCTTTGATTAATTCTCTCATGTTCCAAAGTTCAAAGTTACTTCACGTAGTCTTTCGATACGAGATGATGGTCTCTGTTGTCTTCGATGCTTCCGATGAGTCCGTCCTTGATATGGATAACCTTATCGGTCTCGTTGGCAACACCGCTTTCGTGGGTTACCACCACGATAGTCATTCCCTCTTTCTGGTGCAGTTCCTTCAGCAGGTCCATCACTTCCACGCTCGTTTTGGAGTCGAGGGCTCCGGTAGGCTCATCGGCAAGGATGATTTCGGGTTTGGTGATGAGGGCACGGGCGATGGCTACACGCTGCTTCTGTCCTCCCGACATCTCGTTGGGATAATGGTTGGCCCATTGCTTCAAGCCCAGTTTGTCGAGATATTCCATCGCCAGTTCGTGGCGCTTCTTGCGGCTCACGCCCTGGTAGAAGAGTGGAAGCTCCACGTTTTCCACCGCCGTCTTGAACGAGATGAGGTTGAACGACTGGAAGATGAAGCCGATCATCTTGTTGCGGTATTCGGCAGCACGGGTTTCCGAGAGGTCTTTGATGAGCACATCATTGAGTCGGTATTCGCCCGTATCGTAGTTGTCGAGAATACCCAGTATATTTAATAAGGTGGATTTTCCCGAGCCGGAAGCACCCATGATGCTGACGAACTCGCCACGTTCGATGTCGAGGTCGATGCCCTTCAGCACATGGAGTGGCTGAGCACCCTGATAGGTCTTGTTGACGTCTTTTAGATGAATTAATGACATATAATACGTTTGTTTATTGATATGAATTTTAAACGTTAGACGCTTGCAACCTTCTGAAAGTTGCAAGCGTAGCTATTTTTTTTAAACGTTATTACATGCACCTTATTATATATAAGGCAAAAACAGAAGCTATAAATATATATTTGAGGATGAATAGTGTCATCATATCTTTATCTTTTTGAGATTCTTCTCCAGCTCTTCCTTCACTTCATCGATTGAGATGTCGAGAAGCTGCATCTGTCGGGCGAGTTCTGGGAGTCTTTCTTTCATAAACTCCTTTTTGCGGGTTTTCTTAATCTGCTTTTTTGCTCCTGCGGAAACAAAGTAGCCCAGACCTCGCTTGTTGTAGATAATCTCGTCGGTGGCAAGCAGGTCGTATGCCTTCACGGTTGTGTTGGCGTTCACCTCCAGCAGCACGGCGTATTCCCTGACGCTCGGTATTCGCTCGTCTTCCTTGTACTTGCCCGCCAGAATCTCATCGCTCAATCGCTCGGCTATCTGTACGTATATTGCTTTATCGTTACTGAAATTCATAATCTTCAAATTTTAATTCTTAGATGTTAATCCACTTGTTGCAGATAACCTGCATGCGGGTGAAGAGCTTGTAAGATGCCCAATAGTTGAAGGCAGCCAAAGCCAGGAAAACAAAGAATGCTGTAATTGTTATACAATAGTCAGCTGTGGAACCATTGCTGAAGTTAATATGACTGAAGAAATCAAAAACTCCAGCTTCTCCTAATCTGTTGATTATGTATCCCAAAATCATACTAAGAAGAATGCCCGTGCAAGCTGTTAGCAATACAGGCAACTTGCGATAGAATGTTCCGCCAAGTGTTGCGAAAGAATGGGAAAATAGTATGAATGAATAGAGGGTAATCCATTTCAGCCAGTCGTTGTCGAAAGGGTGAATTGTGGGAATAATATGGCTGAGCACAGCCCAGGTGATGCTGATATGAAAATCTGGAGTGATGATGAAACTAAAGATGAACTGTATAACATCGGCCAAGATTACTGCTGCAAAAAGTTGAACCAAAACACCGATACTCATCATGAGTAGTCGGGCCACAAACTTCTCTAGATTACAAGCAGGAAGCATCAGGAAACTCTCTCTTTGCAATTTAGTCTTCATGTTATTGAATATACAACTTGCCAAGACGTAGAACGCGATGAATGCTATTATAGAAAAGAACATGCAAACACTTACCTGGTATTGATGACCAGCCAGTTCTACATCGGTTGAGTTAATCCAATATCTCATGCTAAAAAGTCGCAATACACAATAGATGGAAATGCAGATGGCGAGACCTGCTGTAGCTCCAAGATGACGCTGCCAGTTGGTGAGAATATCCCAACGAAGTACCATGCTTAATCTATGTAAATCGAAATTCTTTTTCATAATCGTCTAATTTTTAATCGTTTAATTTTCCATTAATTACTGCATTGAAGAGCAACTCCAGGTTCATCTGTGTTTCCTGTTTTCCCTCCTGACGCTTGCAGATGGCGGCATTGCCCTGCAGGGTTGGCTCGGCGTAGAGCACGGTGTCGTCCATTTCCTGTGGGTTGCGATATTCGAAGGTGTATTTCTCGCAGATGTTTGAAATAGATGCGTCGAGCAGAAGTTGGCTTTGATTCATGATGATGATGTGGTCGAGCAACGACTCTACATCGTGCACCTGATGGGTAGAGATGATGAGGGTGCGGTCTTCCGTCATGTTGTTGGCGATGACCTTACGGAACTGGCTCTTCGATGGGATGTCGAGACCATTGGTTGGCTCGTCCATCAGAAGAAAGCGGGTACCCGTGGCGAGTGCGAAACTCATGAATACCTTCTTCTTCTGTCCCATCGAGAGTTCGTTCAACTTGAGAGAGAGTGGTAAATCAAAATCCTTGAGGCAACGGTCCAGCACTTCCTGCGAGAAGTTAGGATAGAACCCCTGGTTCATCTTCACGTAGGTGGCGAGGGAAACGTTGGGCAGTTCAAACTCTTCGGGCACCATGAAGATGTCCTTCAGCATCTCGGCTTTGCGATCTTGTGCCGAAATGCCATCCACGAGAACGGTACCTTGTTGCTGGCGGAGCAATCCGCTGATGAGGTAGAGCAGGGTGCTCTTGCCTGTACCGTTCTTACCGAGCAAGCCATAAATGTTGTTCTCCTTGAGTTCCAAAGAGAAATCTCTAAATACAAGGTGCTTGCTACCTGGGTATCTGAAATCAATGTCTTTAATCTGTATCATAATCTTTAATGTTTTAGTGTACTACTTCAATAGAACACTGCAAAGGTATGCTTTTCTGCGATAAGTTCCAAACTTTTGGGCAATTATTTTCATACTTTAACGTATTGTTAACAATTCCACCTTATTATATTATAAGAAGAGTATGATATGGATGAATGTCTTGTAATATTTGATACTTTTTATTAAGTCGTTTAGATATATTTCATGAGAATGTCCCAAACGGCGATGATGTGGCAGACACTACCTGCCAGTACAAAGAAATGGAACACGGAATGCATGTATTTCTTCTTGTTGATACTGTAGAACACAGCACCCGTGATGTAGCAAATACCTTCTGCAATAATCCACCAGACTGTGGCTGGGGAAACAGAATCGATAAGAGGCTTGAAGGCAACGAGAACAGAGAGACCCATGCCGACAAAGCAAAGAGTCTCTAAGTTGCTGTGGTCCTTGAGCTTGGCAAAACTCATGACGGTTCCGGCAATGGCGCAAGCCCAGATAAAGATAAAAAGGCTCCATCCCCAGTAACCCTGTTCGCGCATGGCTATGAGCGTGATAGGGGAGTAGGAACCGGCAATATGCCAATAGATGGCGGCATGGTCCCATTTGCGCAGACGTTCCTTCCATTTGCTCCAAGCGGAAATGGCATGGTAGGTGGTGGAAGCGATGTATGACATGAGCATACCGAAAAGATAGAGGATGATGCCCGCTGTGGCCCAACCATTGTGCTGCGTGAAACACCAATAGAGGAAGATGATGCCCACGATGACACCCAGCAGGATGCCTCCGGCATGAGACCAGGAGTTCCAGAGTTCCTCCTTATGGTTGAAATGAATTTTGAGTTTCATATTTTGAGTTTAATACCGATTTTTGGAATCGTAATGATTTGGATATGGGAATCCTTGGCGAATATCTTGCGTAGTTGCGAGATATAGTTGTCAAGGCTTGGGTCTGAGTCATTGCCGTCTGGCCAAAGTTCCCGTTTGAGCATTTGTCGACTGATGGTTTCGTTGGGGTGCTCCAAGAGGAATCGAATCACTTGTAACTGCTTGACGGTGAGCCTGCCTTTGCTTTCTTCTTGATAAGTGAGTTGTCGAGTGTTCAGGTCGAGTGCATATTGTCCGATAGCGACACAGGATGCAGCGTCCTGTGGCGTGTCCATCTTGGCAAATCGCTTGATATATGCGGAGAGTTCCTCCATCTCGAAAGGTTTTTTCAGGAAGGCGACCGCTCCTTGGCTGATGGCTTGTGACACATAGCCAGCGTCGGTATGGGAAGACATGAAGATGACGGGAATGTTGGGGGCAAAAAGTTTCAGTTGTTGCATTTGTTCGATGCCATTGTCTTCGCCGATTTCCACGTCCAGCAGGATGATGTTGGGATTAGCCGACTTGACGACGGCTTGCAAGCCAGCCAAGGAGGTCTGGTAGACAGGCTGCATGCCCATCGCTTCCAATCCCAAGGTGATGGTAGCACCCAGCATAGCATCGTCATCAACGATTAGTATTTTTATCTTATCCATATTTTCGAATCTATTATTGAAAAGGAATATAGAAGACGAACTTGCTTCCCTTTCCGATTTCACTATTTACGATAATCTGTCCACCGTGTGATTCCACTACATACTTCACAAGGGCGAGTCCGATGCCATGCCCCCTAGGGCTATGCTTGTGAGCCACTCGGTAGAACTGCTTGAATATTTGTTTCTGGTCTTTCTTGCTGATACCCCATCCATTGTCAGCCACACTGATTTGTAAAGCCCTGTCGTTCCGTTTGATGGAGACGTTTACCAGCACTCCGTTATCAGCATATTTGACGGCATTCTCCACTAGGTTTCTAATCACGTTGAGCAGATACATCTTGTCTGCTTTGACGGTACCGTTGTCTTGTGTGTCGTTGTGGATGGTGATGGTATGTGGCTTGTCCTTGTAGATGATGTCGACATCCTGTTTGGCGTTGTTCGCCAGTTCTACGGCATTGACATTCTCCAGGTTGAGTATGATTCTTCGTTTGTCGCTGGCGGTTGACAGGATGGTCTCGATGTCGCACACCAGTTGCTTCGCCTTGTTGGTGATTTGTCCGGCGAGTGTCAGTGTTGTGGCATCAGTCATCTTCTGTTTGATGACTCCCATCAGTATGATGATGCTGTTGATAGGAGACTTGAGGTCGTGGATGATGCTGTTGACGGTCAACTCCCTGCTTTTCAGCAGTCTGTCCATACTCCGTATCTCCCTCAACTGATAGTAGATGCAAATTGCAGCAATGAGTACGAAGAGCAATGACAGCACCAATGTCCAAATGGACTGGAAGATGAATTTCGAGGGAGTGATGTGAACGGCGACTCGGATGAAACGAGGATTGGCCAAATTGATGGCAATGTCCTCACTTTTATACCAACTATCTTTATCGTTTTGGTCGCCTACCTTCTTTATGACATTCTTGTTTTTGTCTAATAAATATATGGTATACTTGTATTTAACCTTCAGGTTCTTGCTGATGAGTGTATCAAGTATGGAAAGATTAATGTCTTTTCCTTTTTCAAGATTGTTATCTTGCATTAATAGGTTAATAATGTCAGAAGAGGAACGGATGAAGCCTTTCTTTTTTAAATCTTTGGCATCAATAGTCTGTAAATCTATGATTGTATCTTTTGGATTCTTATTTGGAATTTTTTCTGTTGGAGCATATTGTTTATATACAAAATGTTGTTCTCCGATTTTGTCTGGCTGTATGGATTTTCGAGATCTTAAATTAAGTTCTTCGTCAATGGAACCATATATGGAAGTGTTGACTTTGTCCATTTCTTCCAGGGTATAATTGCTGTATTGCAAGAATATATTAAATCCTTGCAGAGCTGCAATTGTTATGATTGCAATTAATGAGATGATATATACTTTTTTCATAAAACTGCTTTTTTGCGTGCAAAGGTAACAAAATATATAGAAAAGACCAAATTATTTCCATAATTCTTGACTCATATAATAATGTGTAAGTATATCTAATAAAAATACGAGCAAAATATTAGAAAAACATTAGGTTTTTGTTAGAAATGGAAAGAAAAAATGTTAGTACCTTTGCAGCCGTAAATCAAAATGATATAAATATGAGAATTGAACAATTGACAAAAAATGAAATGGCTAAAATCTTAGGAGGTGGCTATTGGGTAAATTTAGGAAATGGTAAATACATATATATACCGTCTGATGATGAAGAAGGTGATGAAGATGATATAATATTCGTGTAGTCACTAATATAAAAGGAATCTTAACCGGTTATATAATAAATCTCATAACTCTGACGAGAGGAGTGAGCGATGTTCCCAAAAATCGATAAAAGGGGTTTGGATTTAGTATTAATTAAAAAAGGAACAAAAAAATGAAAAAGAAGAATTTGGTAAAATTTAATGAGTTAGAAATTGAAGTGTTGTCTTCAGAGTGTGAACTTGCTGCCATTAACGGAGGTAAAAATGCTGCATTGTCAATACTTGAAATTTTATTGGGTGGTGGCATCAACATTAATGGTAATTGTGGTTGTGGAAAGTAATACGTAATTAGAAAAAGTGAATAGGGAAACCTATCACTTTTTCTGCTATTAAGTTGAGCCAATGAAAGAGAGCGTTTTTAATTTTCCGTTAACAATAGGGGAGACTGCTTTCCTTTACAATACATTCTCTGATACACTTATTCGGAAGACCCTGGTGGTTGAGCAGTGCTTGAATGGGAATGACGCAAATTCCAAAGAGGTTACACGAAATCTTGTGGATAATGGATTCTTGGTTGAAGACGATGAAAATGAAGTCGAAAAAGTTAAGACTCTTCGTCTTCAAAATCGTTATTCATCAAAAGTCTACAGCTTGGTTGTGAATCTTACTTTAGATTGTAATTTGAAATGTTGGTATTGTTATGAGAATCATTCAACTAAGACTTACATTGATGATAATGTGCTGAATAAAATTCTCAAGCATTTAGAATTGAAGTCTATGCTATCTTCATTTGAAGTCTTGAACTTGACATTGTTTGGCGGTGAACCTATGATGAACTATAAAGCAATGAAAACTTTATTGCTAGGGGTAAGAGAACTTGCAAAGAGAATGAACTTTAAAGTGAAAATTACCATAGTTACTAATGGTACCCTTGTGTCTAATAAGTGTATAGAGTTATTAAAGCATTTTGATGTGAGATTTCAAGTGACAATTGATGGAGATAAAAGTACACATGATTCTATCCGCACATTCAGAAAAACATTTATCAAGAAAAGTAGTTATCAAACAATAATTAATAGTCTGCAACTATTGAACCAAGCGCAGGCAAATTTTTATTTTACTTTGAGAGTAAACTATGATGAGAATGTTTTGCCAAAAATAAAGGCATTGTTAGCTGATTTAAACTTTCTGGATAGATATAAGACGGTGTTTTGTCTTCAGCAAGTCTGGCAGACATCAAATGATAAAATAAAGATTGATAGTTTGTTGGAAGCGCAAAATTTGATAAATGAGGCTGGTTTTGCTCTAAGCTCAATGGTGTTTTCTAGGACTTATTGTAATTGTGATGCAGACAATTTACATCAGGCAATAATAAACTATGATGGCAAGGTATTTAAATGTACAGCAAGAGATTTTAATAAGGAACATTGCTATGGAAATTTGACAGAATCAGGTTTAATAGTTTGGAATACTCCTAAAGTTGAGTCACGATTAGCTCTTAAACTTCCAGAGAAATGTACATCCTGTAAATTACTTCCGTGCTGTCCTGGAATTTGTTCACAGAAATTGTTGGAGAATAAAGAAACAAATACCATACCTTGCCCTTTTCCTTTTGACAAAGGAATGAGCATCAATGATATAATTCTATTTAATGTAAAACAAAAATTGATTACAAAGAAAAATGAAAAAGAGTATAATGATTTTTCTCGTATTGTTAGTTAGCATTGCAACTAATGCTCAGTCTGATATCTGGGTGAATGGATATGTCTATTCAGAAGTTGAGGGGCAACAGGTAATGATTCCTTTTGCTACTATCGGTGTCTATGATTTGGCAGAAACAGACAAGATGGAATATTATTCTGTGAGTGGTATGCAAGGTAATTATTGCTTAAAACCCTATAATTATCAAAAGCAATATCACTATGTTGTACGGGCTCTCGGCTTTAAAACCAAGGAGTTTAATTTAGAGGATATTCCAGAATACATGGATGGAAAACCTTTTAGTGGTAATGCTACTGTTAATGTGAAACTTGAACGAGATAGTACGATTAAAGTTGAAGAAATAAAATGTATTAGTCATTCTATGGTGGAATTGCAGAAGAAAGGTAAGGCAAAGAATGTCTTAGATGCATTAAGTCTGCTTGACGAAATCAAGCAAGATGTCAATGATTGGATAGATGTCAAGTCGGATGAGAGTATTTGCTTCTTCTTGAATGGCATGTATGTTACTGCAGACGTTTATGCAAAGTTGCAATTCCTGCCTGTAGATATGATAGTTAAACTGGAATACTATAAGTTACCAAAAGGTTGTAATTATGGAGCGGGGGTGAATATTGTTCTTGCTGTAGGCCCAGAAAATAAGGCTCCAAATTATAAGCTAGGAGAGAGTAAATTTGTATATTGATTTCACTGCTGTCCCGTTTAGAAATCTTCCGGTCCGAATAGGCTCGGCATATAGTAATCGGTTGGCTCTTTCTCGGAAACAGTCTTGTTAAATAATTCATTAATTGGGGTTTTATCCGTAAGGAATAACCCGACGTTCTTTGAAATTGTGTGTAAAGATTGATTCATGTGCATCTTCTTTTTGGTTAGGGCCAATAAAGGTATGTACAAACGGCAATCCAAATCTGGAGATAGATAGCATTCTCAGATGTTCCATAGAAGGATTTGATGTGCAAGTGTTGCTTGATCCATTTGAAGAAAAGCTCCACATTCCATCTTTCCCTATAAAGTTCTGAGATTGTAAGCGCTTCGTACTCCATGTTGTTTGTGAGAAATCGATAGACATTGTTGGTAGCATAATCTTCATAGGTAACCATCCTTATTTCTTCTGGATACCATTGTGATGTACGTAGACCGATGAGTTTTATTTTCTCATCTGTAATGACACCTGTAGACTTGTCAACTTCACAGCAGGCGGTAATATCAAAACGCATATTGTCCTTTGCTCGGGTTA
>ERZ1026882.666-NODE-666-length-17098-cov-8.313853_pt1 | contig 17098 bp, 12 predicted proteins | sample MGYA00380171_ERZ1026882 | MGnify/ENA primary metagenome ERZ1026882 (study PRJEB33269, sample SAMEA4719807) | human gut metagenome | biome: human-associated habitat; feature: organic feature; material: feces | place: Cameroon | collected 2013-10 ...
GGAATGCTATCTAGAAATGTTAGATCAAACCTAAATAACGTAAATGTAAAAACGGCACAAGATGTTGAACATGACAAATTAAATGTTCAGTTATTAAAAGAAACTAAAACGTCAGGTAATTTAATAGAAACAGGTGACTCAAACAATAATAGCATAAAATTCAAAAACGGTAATACGTATACTTATAATATTGCGGATAAAGCTGTGTATTTAAACAATAATATTAAAATTGCTGAAAACATAACAGAACTCTCCTTTGAAGTAATTGATATACCAACTAAACAAACATTGACAATGAAAACTACAATAAACAATAAAACAGTAGTAAGTGAATACGTTATGTCAAAAACAACATTGCCACCAGGACAAAGAGTTACAGAAACAACAGAATATGTAGATACTAATGGAGATAGAGCATGGATACCTGCAGGTTTTGTTGTGTCTGGAATTCCTGAAGAAGAAGTAATAGATGATGGATTAGTAATATATAAAATTTCCGAGGAAGAACTAGAAGAAGTAACATGGGATGGAACAGAAAAAAATAAGTTTGATCAATTCGTTTGGATACCAGTTAATAGAAATGATATAAACGAAATGTTTATTTGTCAGTTAAAAACAACTTTGAACGGTGCCTGCAATATAGTTATAGAAAATAATGTTGCTAAATGTACAATTCATAATTCAACTATGATGGCTGGAAGATTATTTGCGCCAAATTATGGGGAAACGTATAAAACAGGTTACACAGAAGTTTACACAACAGGAATAGGAATTCGTGAACCTGATATTGTAACAGGAAATAGTGATGGTACAGGAACAAGTATGGATGGCGAAACCTTTCAAGAAGGAACAACAACAAAATATAGATATTTATTAACAATAAGCAACCTATGTGGTGCTGGATATGAGAACCCAACGAATTTTAGAAATACATTGCAAAAAGATTATAACAATGCTGCGATGAATATCTATAAAGCAGAGGGGTTCTGGGTTGGAAGATATGAAACCAGTAATATAACAAACCAAGACAATTCTCCAGTAAGAATTATAGCAGGCACTGATAGTGGAATAAGCCAAGCAAACTGGTATTTAATGTATGCAAAGCAAAAAACATACGCATCTGATAATGATGTCGTAGGTACACAAAGTAGCATGATTATGGGAATAACATATGATAAAGTTATGGAATTTATAAATAGTGAGGCATATGATGTTACCCGATCAGAATATGTAGGACATACAAGTTCTAAATTTACAAAGGTTCCAGGAAAGACTGGAGGAGTCGACTATGAAGTAAACTATTCAGGATATTCATCAGAACCATATAGAGATGTTTCGAGAAATATCTATGACATGGAAGGCAATGTTTTTGAATGGACTACAGAAGCATATGGAACAAGTAATAGGGTTTATAGAGGAGGAAATTATAAAGATGAAAAAAGATCTCCTAGTTATCGTGATGATGGAACGGGACCTATGTATGGAATTCCATATGGACGGTACAAGAGCAATACTACTTATAGAGTTATAGAGCTGAAAAATAATTAATAAAATTAAAAATACCTCTTGCATATTTACACAATTTGTGTTAATATAGAGAGGTATTATTCATAGGGGTATAGTGTCAATGGTAGCACATCGGTCTCCAAAACCGCTTGTGAGGGTTCGAATCCTTCTACCCCTGCCATGCAAAAAAAGTTTTTAATTTTTTTGTAAAAAAGTATTGACAAGTGTCAAAAAATATCTTATAATTAATCTCGCGTTTGAGAAATGCTCCCTTAGCTCAGTTGGTCAGAGCAACCGGCTCATAACCGGTGGGTCCAAGGTTCGAATCCTTGAGGGAGCACCATTTTTATTTGAATATGGATAGGTGGCCGAGTGGCTAAAGGCGGCAGACTGTAAGCTTAATCTAATTAAGATAAAATTTGCAGCCTATGTAAGTGATTACATAGTGATAACCAGGCTAAGTCGGGGAAGTCTTAACAGGTAAGCTGATGATAATCCCGAGCTAAAGAGAAATCTTGAGTGTAGAGACTTTACACCTGGCATCTTATATAAGATGAAGAGAAAGTCCAGACTAGAAACGTTTATTTTAAAATAAATGGTAGCGAAAGCTATAATAGTAAGAAATCTGTTCTCGTACGAGTACGATGGTTCGAATCCATCCCTGTCCACCAAAATGTAACTTGAAAGAGTTACATTATTTTTAAATCAAAGAACAAACAAAAGTTCTGCAAAGGAGAGCTTATGATTTTTGATACTAATAAAGAGAAGGGCAATTCTGCACTAGGAATTGCAATTGCATATTTTAGTACAAATGGTTATATTGTTTCTATTCCGTTGAATGACACACAAGATTATGATTTAATTGTTGATAAAAATAATAAAGTAGAAAAAATTCAAGTTAAATCAACAGGTTGCATTACAAAATATGGAAAATATCAAGTTGCTTTAAAAAGCTGTGGAGGAACTAAAGGTAAAATGTATAAAACAGTTATTGAAACCAATATTGATAAAGTTTTCATAGTTGACAAGGAGAAAAATATGTATTTAATACCTAAAGATTTAATAGAGAATAAATCAACTATTAACTTATGTGAAAAATACAGCAAATTTAAGGTAGTACTATAATAAAAGCTGAAGTCTGCAAACGCAAACTTCAGCTTTCGAAGCTTTATTCCCCCTGATTAGTTTTTCTGCCAAAGATCAAACCAATGGCAAAAGAAACATCTGCAATCAATATCAAACGAATGATATCGATTACCCAGTTGATGCTAAAGCCTGCATAGGTAATGCAGACAGCAAAGATGAGTAAGATGACTGCAAACACCAGGCACGGGAAAAGGTAACGCTTCATAAAAGTTCCTCCTTTTAATTATTCGGAGGACAACGCCTCCGAAATTTAACAAATTTCAAAGGCGTAACAAAAATTGTTACAAATTAATTATACAACATTTACATAAAAAAATCAAATTAAAAAAAATCAAAAAACATATTGACTAAAAATTTAAATAAACGTATAATACAAGATAGACTTTAAGAGTTTTTTAATAAAAAACTCTTAAAATATTATATGCAAAAATATTATGGAAGGAAAGATATAAAATGAGAGAAATGCTTAAAATATTAGGAAAATCAGTAAGAGAATATAAAAAGCCAGCTTTATTAACACCTCTTCTGGTTACACTTGAAGTTGTTATGGAAGTTGTAATACCACTTCTTATGGCTAATTTAATAGATAAAGGAATATATGCAGGCCAAATGAATGAAATATTAAAAATAGGGGTAATGCTAGTTGTAGCTTCACTTTTATCACTTGTATTTGGAATACTATCAGGAATAACTGCATCAAAAGCATCTGCAGGGTTTGCCAAGAACTTAAGAAAAGACTTGTATTATAAAATTCAAGATTTTTCTTTTACAAATATAGATAAATTCAGCACATCAAGTATTGTAACAAGACTTACAACAGATATTTCATATGTTCAAATGGCATTTCAAATGTTAACAAGAATAGTAGTACGTACACCATTAATGCTAATATTTTCACTTATAATGTCATTCTCAATTAATGCAAAACTAGCCCTAATCTTCTTAGCATTAATGCCAGTAATTGGAATTACTCTATATGTAATTATGAGCAAAGCACACCCAATATTTGAAAGGGTATTTAAAAAATATGATGTTCTTAACAACGTTGTAGAAGAAAATACAAATGGTATAAGGGTTGTAAAATCATATTTGCTTGAAGAAAGCGAAAAGAAAAAATTTGGAAACATTTCAAATGAGATATACGTAGACTTTAGCAAAGCACAAAGATTAATGTCATTAACAAACCCGGTTATGCAATTTTCAATGTATCTGGCAATAATTTTAATATCATGGTTTGGTGCAAAAATTATAGTAACAACACACATGGTAGACCTAGAAGTTGGGCAACTTACAAGTTTAATTACTTATGGAATTCGTCTACTATCAAGCTTAATGATGCTTGCAATGCTACTTGTAATGAGCACAATGGCAAGAAACTCAGCAGAGAGAATATACGAAATACTTGTAGAAAAGCCAGATTTAGCAAACCCAAAGAAACCTATAAAAAAAGTTGAAAATGGTTCAATAGAATTTAAAAATGTTTCATTTAGTTATGTTGGTAACAAGAAAAAGGAATGTTTAAAGAATATTAATATAAAAATAAAATCAGGAGAAACAGTTGGAATTATTGGTGGAATTGGTTCAGGAAAATCAACACTAGTAAGCTTAATTCCAAGACTTTATGATGCAACCGAAGGAAAAGTCGAAGTTGGGGGAAAAGACGTTAAACAATATGATATAGAAACTCTAAGAAACAATGTATCAGTTGTTCTACAAAAAAATGTACTATTTTCTGGAACAATTAAAGAAAACCTAAAATGGGGCGATAAAGATGCAACAGATGAAGAAATAGTTGAGGCATGTAAACTTGCTCAAGCAGATAGCTTTATTCAAGAATTCCCAGATAAATATGATACACATATAGAACAAGGAGGAACAAACGTATCTGGTGGTCAAAGACAACGTTTATGTATTGCAAGAGCTTTACTTAAAAAACCTCAAATATTAATACTAGACGATTCGACAAGTGCTGTTGATACAAAAACAGATAGTTTAATTAGAAAAGCATTTAAAGAAGAAATACCAAATACAACAAAAATAATTATTGCACAAAGAATTGCATCAGTTCAAGATGCAGATAAAATAATAGTGCTTGATAATGGAACAGTAAACGGAATTGGCACACATGAGGAACTATTGAAAAACAACGCAATATATAGAGAAGTTTATGAATCACAAGTAAAGGGAGGCGATAATGATGAAAACAGCTAGAAAAAGGCCAGGAGCAGGCATGGCACCTAAAACAGTAAAGAATAAAAAGCAAACAGCTAAAAGACTTTTAAAATATATAACAAAAAGCTATAAGAAACACTTAACAATTGTATTTATATGTATAATACTCAGTTCAATAGCAGGGGTTGCTGGTTCAATGTTTTTAGGTACATTGATAGATGATTACATCGCACCATTATTGCTTGAAACAACCCCAGTGTTTACAGGACTTTTAAAAGCCATACTAATTATGGCACTTGTGTATTTAACAGGTGTACTTTCAACTCTAATTTATACAAGAATAATGGCACGAATATCTCAAGGCGTATTAAAAGAAATAAGAGATGAAATGTTTAACAAGATGCAAACATTTCCAATAAAATATTTTGATACACATACACATGGTGAAATAATGAGCTATTATACAAATGACGTAGATACACTTTCACAAATGATATCTCAAAGTTTACCACAATTCATAGCATCATCAACAACAGTTATAGCTGTGCTTATAGCAATGATTATTACAAATATACCACTTACAATATTTGTAATAGTATTTATATTCTTAATGTTAAATATTACAGGTAGAGTTGCAGGGAAAAGTGGAAAATACTTTGTAAAACAACAAGAAACATTAGGAAAGGTTAATGGATACATTGAAGAAATGATAAATGGGCAAAAAGTAATAAAAGTATTCACATACGAAGAAGAAGCAAAAGCTCATTTTGATGAGATAAACGATGAATTATGCAAAAACATGACAACAGCAAATAAATTTGCAAACATACTAATGCCAATGCTAAACAACCTAGGAAACCTAGAATACGTTTTAGTTGCAATAATAGGTGGAGCAATTGCAATAAAAGGAAATGGAGCACTTACAATAGGTTCTATTGCAACATTTTTACAATTAACACAAAGTTTTAACCAACCAATAATGCAAATGTCAAATCAATTAAACTCAGTTGTTATGGCACTTGCAGGTGCAGGTAGAATATTTGAACTAATAGATACAGAACCTGAACAAGATGAAGGCTATGTAACACTTGTAAATGCTAAAAAAGAAAATGGCGAAATTATAGAAACAAAAGAACGTACAGGTATATGGGCATGGAAACATCCACACCATGATGGAACTACAACCTATGTGGAACTTAAAGGACATATTGAATTAGAACATGTAAACTTTGGATATGAGCCAGATAAACTGGTACTTCATGATGTATCTTTATATGCAAAACCAGGACAGAAAATTGCATTTGTTGGTGCAACAGGAGCTGGAAAAACCACAATAACAAACTTAATAAATAGATTCTATGATGTAAATGTTGGAAAAATAAGATATGACGGAATAAACATTAAAAAGATCAAGAAAACAGATTTAAGAAAATCTTTAGGAATGGTACTTCAAGATACAAACTTATTTACAGGAACAATAAAGGAAAACATCAAATATGGAAAAGAAAATGCGACAGATGAAGAAGTTATAAATGCAGCAAAACTTGCAAATGCACACGATTTTATAACAAGATTACCACAAGGATATGACACAATGCTTACATCAAATGGGGCAAACTTATCACAAGGACAAAGACAACTACTTTCAATAGCAAGAGCTGCAATAAACGATCCGCCGGTAATGATACTAGATGAAGCAACAAGTTCAATAGATACAAGAACAGAAAAGATAGTTCAAGAAGGCATGGATAAACTTATGGAAGGAAGAACAGTTTTTGTAATAGCACATAGACTATCAACAGTAAGAAATGCAAAAGCAATAATAGTACTAGAACATGGTCAAATAATAGAAAGAGGAGACCATAACGAACTAATAGCTCAAAAAGGGAAATACTATCAATTATATACAGGTGCATTTGAGCTAGAATAAAAGATATTACAAAAATGTTACAATTATATTAATTTTAGATTACATGTTGCAATTTTGTATTGCAATTTGTAATCTTTTATTGTAAAATTGCCTTAAACAAAAACAAGGGAGAGATGAAAATGAAAAGAAACAAAGGAATTACTTTAATAGCATTAATAATTACTATAATAGTAATGCTAATATTAGTAGCAGTAAGTGTAAATATTTTAATTAAGAGCAATTTGATAGGTACAGCAGAAAAAACTACAGCAAAATTTGAGGAAGAAAGACAAAAAGAGGGAAACATCGATAAGGAAATTACAGTTAATGATAAAAACTTAAACGAGTATATTGATCAATTGGAATACAAGATTGAATCTAACCAATATATGGAAGGTATTACACTAGTTTGTGTATATACAGATAATTCAGAAATATCATTTAAGTATGATGATAATTTAATGTATGATATAACAGATTCAGGATATAAATACAATGGAACAGGATTCAAGAAAGTTTTTGGATATATAATTTTAGGTGAGCTTGATAAAACCAAAAAAAAAAAACAAGAAGGAATTGATGATGTTGAAAAATTAATATATGACGGAGATTGCAATTTGGATCAAGAATTAACATATCTTGATGCAATGGTAATAAATGAAATTCTAGCAAATAAAATTACTCTTGATAATTCAAACGTAAAGAAATTTTTAAAAGCTGATTATAATAAAGATAAAAAGATGACTAAGGAAGATGCAGAAGGCATTATGAGTGAACTTGCAGGAGAGTAAAAAAAATAAGCCCAAAGTATTGACTTTGGGCTTTCAGTTTGATATAATATACAAGTTGAAAAATACGCACACATAGTTTAGCTTAGAGTTGTGCTTATAATTCCAAAGGAATATAAGTGTCTTTAAGTGTTTGAAGACTTTGTGGAGGCAAAAAACAAGGAGGAATGAAAAATGGCAGTAGTTGCAATGAAACAATTACTTGAAGCAGGTGTACATTTTGGACACCAAACAAAAAGATGGGACCCTAAGATGGCTGAATACATTTATCAAGCTAGAAACGGTATCCATATTATCGATTTACAAAAGACATCAAAGAAAATTGACGAAGCATATGCATTCGTAAAAGAAATCGCAGAGGAAGGACAAGACATTCTATTTGTTGGAACAAAAAAACAAGCACAAGAATGTGTTAAAGAAGCTGCTGAAAAAAGTGGTATGTTCTATGTAGACCAAAGATGGTTAGGTGGAATGCTTACAAACTTCAAAACAATTAGAACAAGAGTTGAAAGACTTAAAAAATTAGAAGCTATGGAACAAGATGGAACATTTGATGTTTTACCTAAAAAAGAAGTAGCTGCTCTAAGAAATGAAATGGAAAAACTAGAAAAGAACCTAGGTGGAATTAAAGAAATGACAAAACTACCAGGAGCAATATTCGTAGTAGATCCAAAAAATGAAAGAATAGCAGTATTAGAGGCTAAAAAATTAGGAATTCCAGTAGTAGGATTAGTAGATACAAACTGTAGCCCAGTTGATGTTGATTACCCAATTCCAGGAAATGATGATGCAATTCGTGCTGTAAAATTAATTACAGATGTAATGGCAAATGCAGTTATAGAAGGAAGACAAGGAGAAATCTTAGAACCAACATCAGAAAACCAAGAACAAGAACCAGCAACAGAAGAACCAAAAAGCATGGAAGAAGTAGTTGCTGAAACTAACGAATAATTATATAAAAAGGGGGAACTTTAAATGATTACAGCAAGTTTAGTTAAAGAATTAAGAGAAAAAACAGGTGCAGGAATGATGGACTGCAAAAAAGTTTTAACAGAAACTGATGGAGATATGGAAAAAGCTGCAGAGCTATTACGTGAAAGAGGAATTACAAAAGCAGCTAAAAAATCAGATAGAATTGCTGCAGAAGGATTAGTATATTGCTACCTAGCAGAAGACAAAAAACTAGGAGTTGTACTAGAAGTTAATGCAGAAACAGACTTCGTTGCAAAAAATGATGAATTCAGAAAATTTGTTGCAGATACAGCAAAACACATAGCTGTAAAAAATCCAGCAACAGTTGAAGAATTATTAGAACAAAAAGCATTAGTTGATGAAACAAAAACAATTAAAGATATTCTAACAGATAAAATAGCTACAATAGGAGAAAACATGACAGTTAGAAGATTTGCAAGATTCGAAACAGATGGACTAATTGAAACATACACACATGGTGATGGAAAAATTGGTGTTATGGTAGAATTTGCAAAAGGAACATCAGAAGTTGCAAGAGATGTTTGTATGCAAATAGCAGCAGCTAGACCAGAATACTTAAACGAAGCTGAAGTTCCAGCAGATGTTGTAGAACATGAAATGGAAATTCTAAAAGCACAAGCTATGAATGAAGGAAAACCTGCTGAAATAGCTGAAAAAATGGTAAAAGGTAGAATTGGAAAATTCTATGGAGAAATTTGTTTAGTAGACCAAGCATTTGTTAAAAATCCAGACATTAAAGTTAAAGATTTATTAAACCAAAACAATGCCGAAATAAAAAGATTTGTAAGATTTGAAAAAGGAGAAGGATTACAAAAAAGAGAAGAAAACTTCGCTGAAGAAGTTGCAAAACAAATTAAATAAATCCAAAAATAAGGCAGGTTAAAAACACCTGCCTTACCATTTTCAAAAAACACATCACGCCTGCTGTTTTATGAGTGGGCTTTGTGTCCGCCCATAAAACAATTTAAAGGAAGGAATAATATATGAATAACGAAAAAATAAGAAATGTAGCTATAATTGCACACGTTGACCATGGAAAAACAACTTTAGTAGATGCTTTGCTAAGACAAAGTGGAACATTTAGAACAAACGAACAAGTTGCTGAAAGAGTTATGGATTCCAACGATATAGAAAAAGAAAGAGGAATAACAATTCTAGCTAAAAATACATCAGTAATGTATAATGATATAAAAATAAATATAGTAGATACTCCAGGACATGCCGATTTTGGAGGAGAAGTTGAAAGAGTTTTAAAAATGGTAGATGGTGTTCTACTTTTAGTTGATGCATTTGAAGGTGCAATGCCTCAAACAAGAGAAGTTTTGAAAAAATCTTTAGCATTAAATTTAAAACCAATAGTTGTTATAAACAAAATAGATAGACCAGGTGCAAACCCAGCAAAAGTTGTTGATGAAGTACTTGAACTATTTATAGAGTTAAATGCAAACGATGATCAACTTGATTTCCCTGTAATATACGCATCAGCAAAAAATGGTATTGCAAAAATGAACCTAGATGAAGAATCTGACAATGTAAGATGCATATTTGAAACAATAGTAAATACAATTAAACCACCAAAGTGCAGTATAGAAGGAACAGCGCAAATGTTAGTATCAAACATAGAATATGATGATTATTTAGGAAGATTAGCAGTTGGAAGAATTGAAAGAGGAATAATCAAAACTGGTATGAATGTTACTGTATGCAAAAACGATAAAACAATACAAGGGAAAATTGCAAAACTATTCACATATAAAGGACTAAAAAAGGTAGAAGTTGAAGAAGCTGAAGCTGGTGATATAGTTGAAATATCAGGAATTGCAGATATAAATATAGGAGATACAATTTGTGACCCAACAAATGTAGAAAAAATTCCTTTTGTTGATATTGATGAACCAACAGTATCTATGACATTCTCAGTAAATAATGGACCTTTAGCAGGTAGAGAAGGAGAATTTGTTACATCAAGACACATTAGAGATAGATTATTTAAAGAACTTGAAAGAAACGTAAGCTTAAGAGTACGTGAAACAGATTCTGCAGATAGTTTTGAAGTTTGTGGACGTGGAGAATTACATTTATCTGTATTAATAGAAACAATGAGAAGAGAAGGTTTTGAATTATTAGTATCAAGACCAAAGGTAATCATGAAAGAAATTAATGGTGTAAAATGTGAACCAATGGAATTGCTTGTTGTAAACGTTCCAGATGAATCTATAGGAACAGTTATAGAAAAGCTTGGAAGAAGAAAAGCAGAAATGGTAAACATGGAACCAGCAGAAATTGGACATACAAAAATAGAATTCAAAATTCCAGCAAGAGGTTTAATAGGATACAGAACAGAATTCTTAACAGATACAAAAGGTTCAGGAACAATGAACAGTGTATTTGATTCTTATGAACCATATAAAGGAGATGTACAATCACGTACAAGAGGTGTACTTGTTGCATTCGAACCAGGTATATCAGTAACATATGGTCTATACAATGCACAAGAAAGAGGAGACTTATTTATAGGTGCAGGTGTAGAAGTGTATGAAGGAATGATAGTTGGACTAAATGCAAGAAATGAAGACATATCAATAAATGTTTGTAAAGAAAAACACTTAACAAACACAAGAGCTTCAGGTTCAGATGATGCATTACGTTTAGTTCCACCAATTCAAATGTCACTTGAAAAAGCAATAGAATTCATAGAAGAAGATGAATTAGTAGAAATAACACCAAAAAATATTAGATTAAGAAAGAAAATACTAGATACAAAAACAAGAGAAAGATTAGCAGCAAGAGCAAAAAAGGCATAATCAAAAGAGAACCTTCAAGGCCTTACACAAAGTAAGATAAAGAAGGTTCTTTAATATTATTTTAGGAGAAAATATATGAAAACAATTGAACAAATAAAAGAAAAAGCCTTGGAAGACCACATTCCAATTATTATGGACGACACACTAGAAGTTGTTGGAAAAATTTTAGAAGATAAAAAACCAGATAGAATTCTTGAAATTGGTACAGCTGTAGGATATTCAGCAATAAGATTTTCTAAATATTTAAACGAAAATGGTTACATAGATACAATTGAAAGAGATGAAGAAAGAATTTTAGAAGCTAAACAAAATATTAAAGACCTAAATTTAGAAGAAAAAATACACATTTATGAAGGAGATGCATTAGAAGTATTACCAACACTTACAGGACCATATGATGTTGTTTTTATAGATGCTGCAAAGGGAAAATATCCAATTTTTTTATCGGAAGCTTTACGAATGCTTGCATCTCATGGTATAATAGTGGCAGACAACGTTCTATACAAAGGATATGTCATGAGTGATTACAATAAACACAAGCAAAGAACAGCGGTAAGAGGACTTCGTGAGTTTCTAAAAGAATTAACAGAAAATGAAAACTTAACAACAGAAATATTAGAAGTTGGAGACGGACTGGCAATAAGCAAAAAAATGTAAAAGGGGCAATCTATATGGGAAAAGAGCTAGATATATCATCAATTTGTTCAGGCGAAAGTGAAAAAAGATTATACAAAGGATACATAGAATATACACAAATGCAAAAAAGAGCGTTCTTGCTTATAGTAAACTATATGAAAATGTGTTTAGATACATTAAGTCAAAGAGGAATTATAGGGAATAATATAAACCTAACTGCGAGAATAAAATCTCCAAAATCTGCTTTAAGAAATGATTTAATAAATATCCAATCTTCAAAAACAGGCAAGAAAAAAGAATTAGATGATGTATTTGGAACAGAAATACTTGCAGCAGATGAGGCAGAACTTAAAACTATAAGAGAATATTTAGAAAGATTTTTAACACCAATTACAGTAGCAAAATACAATAAACCAAACGGATATATTGCAACACACACAATATCTAAACTAAAACATGATGAAGACACTGCCAGCAAACGAAAATTTAACATTATACCAGATATAGAAATTCAATATAAAACATTTGAAGTAGCTAGAAATGCAACAACAGGAAAAGCTGCACATACAAAATACAAAAACGAGAATGTAGCAGAAATACAAAGAGAATTAGAAACTGGAACATATGACATACACAATGTACCAGAAATGTGGATATGCAGTATTAGAAATGGAATTAAAGACAAAAGTGTAAGACAATTAACGTTAATAGAAACTTTAAAACATATGTACCCAACACTAAATCTTGACCGTGTTCATGAGAAATATTTAGGAAAAAGACCATATAATTTTGTAAAACCAGAAATACAAAGTAAGGGAGAAGAAAGATAATGGAAATACCAGAATTATTAGCACCAGCAGGCTCTTTCGAAAAAGCAAAAGTTGCTTTTGAATATGGAGCAGACGCAATATATTGTGGAACATCAAAACTATCACTAAGAACAAGAGTAGAAATAGATGATAACGAGCTAGAAAGAATAATTGAATATGCACATTCTATTCAAAAAAAGGTTTATGTACCTTTAAATATTTATGCAAGAGACGAAATGTATGATGATGTTAAAGCACAAATAAAAATGCTAGATAGAATAAAAGCAGATGGTGTAATTGTTTCAGATGGTGGAGTAGTAGATTGTGTTCGTGAAATAGCACCAAACTTACCAATACATATTAGTACACAAGCAAATACTGTAAGCTACCATACAAGCAAGTTTTGGTATAACAATGGTGCAAAAAGAATAATACTTGCACGTGAATTAAATAAAGAAGAAATTAAAGCTATTATGGAAAACAAACCAGAAGACTTAGAAATAGAAATGTTTATACATGGAGCTATTTGCTATGGATATTCTGGAAGATGTCATTTAAGCGATTTCCTAGCAGGTAGAAGTGCAAATCTTGGAGATTGTGCACAAAGCTGTAGATGGGCATATAACTTATATTTAGAAGAAAAAAATAACCCAGGACTTATGATGCCTGTTGAACAAGACCAACATGGTACATATATATTATCTTCTAAGGATATGTGTTTAATAAAAGAATTACCAGAAATAATTGAAATGGGTGTAGATAGCTTAAAAATTGAAGGAAGACTTAAAACAGAATATTACTTAGCAACAATTATAAACACATATAGAACAGCAATAGATGATTATATAAAAGACACAGAAAATTATGATTATACCAAATACTTAAATGAACTTGAAAAAACAAAAACAAGAGGACTAACAACATTTTATTTTAACGATAAAAATAACCGAGATTTCCAAGAGTATGAAGGAAAACAATATAACCCAAATTTCGAATTTGGTGGAAAAGTGCAGGAATTTAATAAAGAAAAGAGTATAATAGAAATAAAGAATAGATTACAAATAGGCGATAAATTGGAATTAATAATTCCAGACCAAATAGAAGCCTTCAAATTTACAATAGATAAGTTATGGGATGCCGAAACTGATGAGCCAATTGAATTTGTAAATCCAGGAAAAGAAGGACAAAAAGTTAAATTACATATTCCAGTAGAAGCAAAAACAAATTGGATATTGCGTCGCCAAAAATAAGGAGGAAATATGCTAGAAAGAGTATATTTTAACACAGAAGATGAAATTGAACTAGTAGGCTTGCTAGAAAGACCTACAAACCCAACAAAAAGAGTTGTAATATCAGTACATGGTATGCAAAGCAACTGCTTAAAAAGAAGAGAAGATATTTTATCAAAAGAAATATCAAATGCAGGAGTAGCATATTTTGCATTTAACAACAGGGGAGCAGAACTTATGACATACACAAGAAAAACAACAGGAGAAAAAATATTAAATGGTGGTTCTGTATATGAAGATGTTCTTGATGGATATTATGACATAAAAGGAGCAATAAACAAAATGCTTGAACTAGGCTATACCGATATATATCTACAAGGACATAGTTTAGGCTGCACAAAAATTGTTTATACTTATAACAAATTAAAAAACGAAAACAATGTAAAAAATATAAAAGGCATTATGCTATTATCTCTAGTTGATATGATTTAGGAAATAAATATGTAGAAATGATGGAATATGCTGAAAATAAAGAAAAAGAAGGAAAACTAAATGATTTAATGCCAATAGAAAGTTTTGATCACCCAATTTGTGTACGATCATATTTAAGATATTTCAAATACAACAAAGATATTGATTTTGCAAGATTTTGGGATAAAGATTATAACTTTAAAGAACTAAATAACATACAAATCCCACTATTTTTAAGATGGGGAAATGTACATGATTTAGTTGTGCAAAATTTAGACGATTTAATAAAATTTCTAAAATCCAAAATACAAAACGAAAAGCTAGATATAGGATATATAGATGGTGCAGACCATGGATATACAGGAAAAGAAGAAACTCTTGCAAAAGAGATTATAAGTTTCATAGGATAAAAGCTTTGAATAGGAAAGGAAAATATTTATGACTGATAAATTAGTAATAGTCGAATCACCTGCAAAGGCGAATACAATTAAGAAATTTTTAGGTGGTAACACTAAAGTTGTAGCATCAATGGGACATATTAGAGACCTACCAAAATCAAAATTAGGAATTGATGAAAAAACATTAGAACCACAATATATAAATATTAGAGGTAAGGGAGATTTAATAAAAGCATTAAAGAAAGATGCAAAAGATGCAAAAAAAGTATACCTTGCAACTGACCCTGACCGTGAAGGAGAAGCAATAGCTTGGCATTTGGCTCATATTTTAAATATAGACCCAAATACAGTTTGCAGAGTAACATTTAACGAAATTACAAAAGATGCCGTTAAAAATGCAATTAAAGAGCCAAGAAAAATAGATATGGACTTAACAGATGCACAACAAGCACGTAGAGTATTAGATAGAATAGTTGGTTATAAAATCAGTCCAGTATTATGGAAAAAAGTACAAAAAGGCTTATCAGCAGGTAGAGTTCAATCAGTTGCTGTAAGACTTATAGTAGAAAGAGAAGAAGAAATAGAAAACTTTAAACCAGAAGAATATTGGAACATATATGCAAAACTTAAAGATCCAAAGAGCAAAAAGAGTTTTCAAGCAAAATTCTATGGAAAAGATAATAAGAAAATAGATATACATTCTGAAGATGAAGTAAACAAAATTGTAAATGATGTTGAAAAAGCAAAATATATAGTAGAAGAGGTAAAAAGAGGAGAAAAGAAACGTACTCCAGCACCACCATTTACAACTAGTACAATGCAACAAGAAGCTTCAAGAAAATTAAGCTTTTCAATTAAGAAGACGATGACAATAGCACAAGGTCTATATGAAGGTGTAAGAATACCTGAAAAGGGCACAGTAGGTTTAATTACTTACATGAGAACAGACTCAACAAGAATTTCTGAAGAAGCAAGAAAATGGGCAAAAGACTATATTGAAAAAGAATATGGACCAGAGTACTATGAAAATAGATACTATAAAACAAAAGGAGATGCACAAGATGCACACGAAGCTATAAGACCAACATATATTGAACTATCTCCTGAAAAGGTTAAAGACAGTTTAAGTAATGACCAATATAAATTATACAGACTAATTTATAACAGATTTATAGCAAGCCAAATGTCTGCAGCAATTTATGATACAGTTTCAGTAAAGATATTAGCCAATAACTATAACTTTAGAGCAAATGGACAAAACCTAAAATTTAAAGGCTTTATGACACTATATGTTGAAACAGCTGATATCGAAGAAAAAGAAGAATTTGAAACAATTCCAGACCTTACTGAAAATCAAGAATTAAAGAAAGAAAAAATAGAAACAAAGCAGAGCTTTACAGAACCACCACCAAGATATACTGAAGCAAGCTTGGTAAAGACACTAGAAGAAAAAGGAATAGGAAGACCAAGTACTTATTCACCAACAATCACAACAATACTAGCAAGAAGGTATATTGAAAAAATACAAAAACAGTTACACCCAACAGAACTTGGAAAAATAGTAAATAAGCTATTAGTAGAAAACTTCCCAGATGTTTTAAATGTTAAATTCACAGCTGAAATGGAAGAAGAATTTGATAAAATTGCAGAAGGAAAAGAAGAATGGAAAAAGGTTATACAAGAATTTTATGGACCATTCAAAAACACAGTTGAAAAAGTAGAAAAAGAGCTAGAGCATGTAAAACTAGAATATGAAGTTTCAGATGTACCTTGTGAAAAATGTGGAAGAATGATGGTTATAAAATATGGTAAATACGGAAAGTTCCTAGCATGCCCAGGATACCCAGAATGTCAAAATGCAAAGCCTTTAGTAGAAACAATAGATGAACCATGTCCTAAATGTGGAGGAAAAGTTCAAATAAGAAAAACAAAGAAAAGAAGAAACTACTACATTTGCGAAAACAACCCAGCAACCTGTGACTACATCTCTTGGAATAAACCAGGAACAGAAGAAAAAGGAAGCAACAAGACTAAACTAACAAGAAGAAAAACAAGTGCAAAAAAGACCACTAAAAAAAGAAAAAAATAAAAGCAACAAATAAATTAGGTAAAATTTCATATTGAATTAATAAGGTAACTAGCCAAACGCAGGAGTTATATATTTTTTTCGAAAGAAAAAATCGAAATGGCTACGCGGGTCACGAGTGAAGCCGTTGGCTCTTCGATTGTTTTCTTTC
>ERZ1026882.670-NODE-670-length-17029-cov-40.411571_pt1 | contig 17029 bp, 27 predicted proteins | sample MGYA00380171_ERZ1026882 | MGnify/ENA primary metagenome ERZ1026882 (study PRJEB33269, sample SAMEA4719807) | human gut metagenome | biome: human-associated habitat; feature: organic feature; material: feces | place: Cameroon | collected 2013-10 ...
TCTCATCATATTTCATATAAGGAAGAAATAAGGGGTCTATATTATTATAAAATTCCATCAATCCCTTGCTTAATCCTATCTTTTTTAAGGTTATTCTCTTATCATCTGAATCCATGAATTGCCTCGTTGGAAAATGGAACTGGAATTTAGCCCCGTCGGATTTCCTTATATTCACATACAAAGGTCCGTCTTTTGTATACATATTGAAATAACCGCTATTTGAACTTGCTGTGCACCAATTGGTATCACCTCCAATCTTCCTACTCGCTTCATATGTATGAGGGATATATACTACCCATTCTCCATCTTCATACACTTTCTCCAATTCCTGCTCACCTTTGGACAATTGCCTTGTGGCTTTGAAATCATCCGTATAATTACTGATTATGGTAATCAAATCGGATAGGGATTTGATATTGCTAATCGGGGTCGCTATCTGGGATTTGTTTATATTATATGTAGTTAATGCTTTTTTCAACTCCGGAATGTCCCCGACTTTTAATTTCCCATTAACATACTGATTCCCTATCCATATGCAATATTTCCCTGCGAATGTCCCACGGCTGTTTTGAACCGTGGTTGGGTCAGCCGTGAAGAGTTTTGCCAAATTATGTGAATTCGCATTCGGATTTTTATTTGCAAAAGCATTGATCAATGAGTTGATTTCTTTCGCCTCTTTTAGCATTTGCCTTGATGTAACCATATCAACCAAATAAAAAATATGTTATTTAGTTATAAATAGTTAAGAATTATTTGTTAATCTGGATTATTTGACTTATATTTGCCGCAAAGAAAAAATAATATGTGTTGGATAAATTATTTAAAGCCAAAGGCAAAAACCGCTGTAAAACCAATAAAGGTTTATAAGGTATTGAAAAAAGATAAAACATCACCATTTATGGGGTCTGTTTATTCCTTTGGCAAACCAATGCCCAAAGTGACGATTAACATAGACAAATGGCTTGATTTTTTTGTAATAAACGAAGGATATCATTCATATTCAAAGTACATGCGTTATAAAAGTAATGATGAAAGAATAGATATTTATACCGCTTTTTCCCGAAAAAAAATAAAGTGCTATGATAAAAATCATGAAATATTTGAAGCATATATACCAGTAGGAACAAAATATTATAAAAATATATTTGGCGAGATAGTTTCGGAGACATTGATAGTCTCGAATAAAATTGTTAATTACAATAACATGATAGATAAAATATTTAGGAAAATATGGGGAATCAAAAAGTATATTTAGTAATCGTCAGCGGAGGTTTATACGATTCTTATTTTTCATACGTCGCTAAAGTATTCAAAAACATTGAGGATGCAGAAAAATATAAGAAAGCATTTGACGAAAAACATGTAATATCTTCGGATAATATATTCAATATCGTACCTCAAGACATATTCATGAGTATGGATTGTGATGAGGAATATAAAGAATATACCTTGGACCAATATAATGCACAGGAAGAACGATGGCACATAGCAATGGATAATTACTGCCCTTGCGAAATAAAAATAATGTACTTAGAGGAATCATTCGATGGTGAAATATGATGCGAATAGTACAATGGTATGCATGAGTGAAATTCCGGATTATATATCATTGGGGATATCAATAACAAACTGTGCCGGAAGATGTGAGGGATGCCACAGCCCTTGGCTGCGTGAGGATATCGGTGAGGAATTAACTGAACCTGTATTGGACGAACTCATCAGAAAGAATGAGGGAATTAATTGTGTGTTGTTCCTTGGCGAGGGAAAAGATAAGGAGAGAATTTTTGAATTGGGGAGATATGTAAGAGATAAATATCCGTCATTAAAAACAGCCATATATAGCGGCAGAAGCAACGTTGAGGATGAATACTATAAAGTGTTCGACTTCATCAAAATAGGCTCATATAATGCGAAATATGGACCGTTAAACAAACGCACTACCAATCAAATATTGCTGGAGGTTGATAGGGATACAGGATTAATAAAAGACATAACTAGCCGATTTTGGAGATAGAGAAAAAGATATAAGAAATGAAAAAGAATATCAAATTAGCAATTGTGCCGGATGTCCATGCCAGGGATTTTTGGCGTGAGCCTGTTAAAGAAATATTGAAAGATACTGATGCCCATATTGTATTCTTAGGTGATTATGTTGATCCGTATCCTTTTGAATGGGAAAATAAGGAACCTAAGATTAATTTCAAGCAAAAAGTTGTTGATACGCTAAAGGAAATCGTTTCACTGAAAGGAAAATATTCCGATAGGATTACCTTGCTTTTGGGAAACCATGATTGCAGTTATGCCTATTCCCCGTATGTATGTGATTGCAGGAGAGACAACAAGAGGGCAGAGGAGATAAGAAAACTTTTCAGAGATAACTACAAACTATTTGATATTGCATATGAAGCAACAATCAATGAAAAGCATTTTGTTTTATCCCATGCCGGAATATTGAGGGGATGGCTAAAAGGCTGGGGATATCCAGTTGATCAAGAGATAAACATTGTTGATTATCTTAACAATTTGAACCAGACCTCATTAGGAAGAGAGGATCCTTCTGATACATCATTCTGCCATGCATTGGCTCAATGCGATTTCTGGAGAGGAGGATATGAGGATTTTGGGTCGATTATATGGTCTGATATCAGGAATATCGTTCAAGAAAAGCAAGAACTCTATCCGGAGGGATTGCATATCGTAGGTCATACAATGACAAATGGAAAACCTATCATTACTAACGAAATAGCATTAATAGATTGCCAGAAGGTATTTGTTATTGATGATGAAGGAAACTTAAAAGAATTATTATAATGAGAGAGCGAAAGGAATATTCAAAATTGGTGACTAATGCTGCCAATGACTATATTGGTTATCCACCAGAACTTGGAGAAGGTGTTGAGGTATATATGCAACGGAAAGCATTCAAGGAAGGTGCTTGTTGGATGGAGCGCAAGATGTTGGATTTGGATATCTCGGATTACCCAAAAGAAATAGTTGAAAAAGAAATCAAATTTGTCAATAAATGCCTTGCTGATGGAATACGTCCGACATTTGCCGGGGCGATTCAATATGCTTTGACTAAAGAAAATACTAACGGCATGGATTGAGGAGCAAATTACAAAATTATAAAGTATAAAAAAATATGTCAAATTTTTTAATTAACGAAAAGATTGAGAACTATAGCCCGAATTATCTTGCCACAATATGCAAGTTGGGGGCTATGGAAAGGATTGAGGGCTCTGATCATTTGATGAGAACCGTGGTAAACGGATTCACGATGGTAATATCTGATGATATGCATGAGGGGGATATTGTGGTATATTTCCCTGTGGAGACTGGCATTAACGAGAAATATTTGTCAGCCAATAATCTTTATTGCATCGGTGAATATGAAAGAAATGCAAATTCTGTGGAGGTACATAATCTGTTGGCTGCCGCCATCAAAGAGGCTGAACAAGGAGAGACCGAGGAGGCGAAAGTTCTGAATGACAAGGCAAAGTCGATGGTGGGATTTTTTGATAAGAAGGGCAGGGTACGAATCATCAAACTGAGAGGCGTCTATTCTGAAGGATTCATCGCTGGAGTGTCATCATTGGAGAAATATAAACCGGAATTAACCGGGATTGATTGGGAGTCATTGATCGGTACAAGATTCAATTGTATTGACGATGATGTATTCTGTTGGAAATACATCCCGACGGTTAAGACAAGGGAAGCTCTTACAAATAGAAGCCAAAGGGGATTTAGGCGTAGAATGAAAGCGGTAAAGAAGTTTGACAAACTTATTCCAGGACAATGGGCATTTCATTATGACACGGTTCAACTAAATGGGGAGATAGATAGGTTTAAGCCGGAGGACATTGTTACAATAAGTACCAAGTGTCATGGCACGAGCGCCATATTTGGTAATATTCTAATTAATAGAAAATTGACTACTTGGGAGAGGATAAAGAAATTCTTCGGCGCAAATGTGCCTACCACTGAATATGGAAATATTTATTCGTCAAGGACCGTTATCAAAAATAGATACATCAACGAAGGTGTTACCCAGGGGTTTTATGACGTTGATGTATGGGGTGCTGTGAACGAGAAGATTTTCCCATATATTGAAAGGGGAATGACCGTATATGGGGAAATTGTCGGATATCTACCTGGTAGTGACAAAATGATTCAAAAGAACCATGATTACGGATGCAAGCCAGGTCAGTGGAAATTTATGCCTTACAGAATAACCAAGCATAATGACGATGGCTCATTAACCGAATACAATGTGCTTGATGTACAAGCATGGACGAAGAGTCTTTTGGAGAACCATCCCGAATTGTTGCCTAACATAATGTTGTTGGATATTCTTTATCATGGAAAACTAAAGGATCTCTATCCGGATTTGCCTGTTGATAAGGATTGGAATGCCAACCTCCTTGAAAGGATGAAGAATGACAAGGAGCATTTCCTTATGGAGGAACTGGAACCTATGTGCCATTTGTATGAGAAAGAGGCTGATGACGCAAAGAAACTTCTGGATGCGGCAGTTGAAAATAAGACCTCAAAGAAAGAGATTAAGTCATTGACTAAGGAATATGAGAAGTGGCAGTCGATGAGGGCTCCAAGAGAGGGAATTGTAATAAGAAAGGATGATGATCCGATTGCCGAGGCATTCAAGTTGAAAACAGCCGCCCATTACAACAGGGAGGCAAAACAACATGATGACGGTGAGGTTGATATTGAGGAGACTGCATGATTCCGTTCAATATTAAGTGACTAAATTGGTAATAAATCCGGATTATATTTGGTAATCCGGATTTATTGTATTATATTTGCAATCAAAACTTGAAGAAATATGTTTTTGGAAGATTGTTTTAAGAAACACCGTTTAGCGATTAATTGGAACAGGATTGAGCAAATCCCAGAAATGACCGCGTTAAAGACTTGCCAGCAAAGTCCCAAATGGCATCAGGAAGGTAATGCATGGAACCATACCCAAAGGGTTGTGGAAGAGGCGTATGTGAAGTCATATGATTTCAGCGGCTTAGATGCAAAAAAGAAACTAATATTAAGTGCTTTATTTCATGATGCCGGAAAGTGTAATACAACGTTTCAGGATAGTAAAAAGCCTGGAGTATGGCATTCCTACAAACATGAATACGAAAGTGAGAGACTGGTTAAGGAGATATTCAAGGAAGATGATACAATAATAATTCCCCTTAATACAGTAACCATGGTTGAGGAAATCGCCAAGATAGTAAGGAATCATATGGCGGTTCTTAAATTATTGGATACGAAAACGCCTTATGAGAATATCATCAAGATGGTAAACGAAGTTGGAGGAAAGGAGAATTTTGATATATTGGTGGCGTTGAAGGAATGCGATTTGAAAGGATCTGAGCCGGAGGATAAAATAGGACAGACAGCGGATTTCTTGAGGCTGAAGGAAATCCAAAGGATTGCTGATGTGTTGTATGGTGAAGAAGTATTTAATTTCACGCCGCATCTTAAAGGAGAATTTGATTTTGAAATATATTTGAAAGAAAAAGGAAGATAGTATGAGAGATTCGTTTAAAATTACAGAAATTTTTAGGGAAGCAGCATCATCTATTGCTGTTGCTATTAATTCCCAAACCCGCAAAAATAACATAAGAGTAAAATTCTACGAGTTCTTTCCAAATGGAAATATGGTATTTCGCGTTTATTATGGCTTGTATCTTTTTCGTATAATGTTGATACCAATAGTTTATTTGAATGACCCAAAAAAATTAGAAGAAGAAATCAATAAAAACATTACAAACTTTAGCAAATTTCAATGGAAAAAATAACTAAATTTTATAGTAAGTTCAATATTGACGATAGCCAACCAGGAACAATTGTTGAACTTCCTTTTACGATTGAAACACGTACTGAAGTGTTAGGGAATTTAACAATAGAAAAATTAAACCAATACAATGAAAAAAATAATCTTTCTTAATATAGACGGAGTTCTTAATTCTGAATCTTATTATAAAAGCAAGATAACAAAAAATTTTGATCCGGAATGCGTCAAACGATTAAACCGGATTATTAAAGAAACCAATGCCGATATTGTTATTTCCTCATCTTGGAAATTGTCCTATATGACATTCAAGGATGAGGGAATTAAGGGAACCGTCATTGGTATGACTCCAAATTTTCTATTTGATACTTGGCGTGAGGATAAGACAAGAGGCGCTGAGATTGAACAATATTTATTAAAAAATCCTTGCGACAACTATGTCATTTTGGATGACGGCGAACTTTTCAAGGAATATCAGAAAAAACATTGGATTCAGACGGATTATCGGATTGGATTAACTGATGAGAATGTTGAAGATGCAATAGCATTACTGAACGACGATAGGCTAATAATGGTAGACGGTAATGACGAATAAACTAACAATCAAGGATTTGGAAGAACAAGGATTGATAGGATATAGATTCTATCGTGGTTCCACATTGCATAATTTACGCACCAAGGACAGTGATTATGATGAGGGTGGAGTATTCTTTGCCCCTCAATCAATGTTATATGGATTGAGGAACAATTATCAAGAGCAGGTATCTGATGAAAAGGGAGATGTGACCTTTTATGAATTTGGGCGATGGATGGAATTGATTGCCAAAGGAAATCCCCAGTCATTGGAGTCTTTGTTCGCTCCTGAAAAATATGTGATAGGCAAAATACATCCGGTTATACAAATGGTTTTGAACCATAAGGATGAATTCCTTTCAAAAGAAAATGTCGAACATCTGGTGGGTTATTCAAAAAGTCAAATTCTGAAATGCAGGGGATTGAACAAGAAAATCAATTTCACAGATACTAAAAGAAAAGATGTTCTTGATTTCTGTTATACATTCAAGGATCAGGGAAGCCAGCCAATAAAGGAGTTTTTGAAAGAGCATAATCTTAACCAGAAATATTGCGGGTTGGTAAGCATTCCTAATATGAGGGATGTCTATGGGGTGTATTATGATTTCGCGGCTTATTTCAAGTTTGAAAACATTACGCCAAGCAAACAATGGAATTATGATACTTACATAAAAAAATTATATGGGATTACAGGTTGGGATAAAATCCAAGATAGGATTGAAATTAAATATTTTTTAAAATATGGTGGCATTGTTGATCCGGATGATATAACCAAATCAAACGAGGTCAGATTGTCATCAATTCCTAAAGGTGAGAAGCCTATCTGCTTTATGACCTATAACAAGGATGCCTATACTTACCATTGCAAGATGTATCGGGAATACAAGGAATGGGAGGAGCATAGGAATCCGGTAAGATATGAGTCAAACAAGGAAAAGACTTACGACGCAAAGAATATGTGTGAATGCATGCGATTGATTCATACCGGAAGGGAAATAGCAGAGGGGAATGGATTCAATGTCGAGCGGACATGGGACAGGGATTATCTTTTGGATATAAAGGCTCATAAATTCTCGTATGAGGAAATCATATCAGCGATGGAGAAAGAAAAAGAGATAATGGAAAAAGCCTTGAAGTATTCGGCATTGCCTGTTAAGGTGGATGAAAATTTGGTGAATAAATTATTGATTGAAGGAAGAAGTCAATATTACAATCAAAGACAAAAAACATCAATGGTTTATTGAAATTTCTGAATAAAAATCATATAAAAGATACAATGAGTAATAAAATTCAAAAAAGCAGACCAAATTTGGTCATTGATGACACGGGAAAGATTTATCCAAGTATCAGAAAGTTGAGAGATACAATTCATGTCAAGAGAGAGATTCTATCAAAAGCATTGTCAAATGGCGGGTTTAGCCATAATGGCAGATTTTATAAATTATATGAATACACCCCGACGGTGGCTTCAAAAAATGAGGAGCCGACAGAGCCTGATCCTACTATAAGCGAATTGGAGCAAAGTCCAGAGTATCAGGAATTTCTTGAGGCTAAAAAAGCAAGAGCGCAGGAATTTCAAAATTATGATATTCAGTTGACCCATCATAAGAATGGATCCCGTTATGCCATAGCTTTGTTTTCGGATGCACATATTGAGGAAACTGTCAATCCGGCGGCTGTTCAGTATCTTAATGAATACAATGTCGAAATTGCAGAAAAACGTATTTTGAGGTATTTTTCAAATCTTGCGTCATGCCTTAATGAAGATAGGGTTGAAGATTTGATATTTGCTTGTTTGGGGGATATCATCAGCGGATTTATTCATGAGGAACTATCACAATGTAATGGATTAACTCCATTGGAGGCTGTTTATAAGGCTCAATCATTATTGTTCTCTGGTCTTCAATTCCTTTGCAAGAACACATCGTTGAATAAGATAATATTTATTGGCATTGTCGGAAACCATAGCCGTACTACCAAAAAAATTCAGCATTCCAATGGCTTCAAGATGAGTTATGAATGGTTGATGTATAAAAATCTTATGGACAGATGCAAGGATATCGGTCTTCCTATTGAATTCAATCTGCCAGATTCCGAGGTTGCCGTGATTAATACCGATGACGGTAAACGATATATGTTTGCACATGGTTTCCAGATTAAGGGTTCAGGAACGGGTACTGTATGCGGAATTTATCCGGCGTTGAACAGGCTTACAATGAAATGGGACAAGATATTCGGGCAGGACAAGATTTTTATCGGTCATTTCCACAGTTGCACGTCAATTCCTAATGCGGTGGTCAACGGCTCAATCATCGGCTATAACGCTTATGCTTTGTCTAACGGGATGCCTTATGAGGAACCCGCTCAGATGTATGAAGTGCATGATACCAAAATGGGCGAGATTTTGACGAGGAAAATCTATTGCAGATAAAAGAATGATTAGTCATACAAATATTTAGATAGAAAAAAAGAGAGGGACTTGTATTGTCTCTCTCTTTTTTAGGGTCAACTACCCCCACTTGAAGTTGGGGGCTTGCATCCGAACAAGACCCCAAGAGGTCAAGTTCCGATACCGATCCGTTGACAAGGACTCTTACTGCGTATCTATAAAATTATATTTATAATTTAATTCGGAATTATGCACTTTAGGCTTGCTGGAAACCGGGCAGGATGGAGCCCAAGCCGGATTAGGATAGAAACCGTTAATCAATTCCGTGTTATCACAAAGTTCTATAGTAATCAATAATCACGTTAACTACATTTCGCAGGATAGACAAGAATTGTTCCGCATTTGACTTGTTATTGAAATACATTAGAGGAGTTCCTTTTACGCCTGACAAAACATAGCGATTCGTATTATCATCTTTCTCAATACTGCATCTGAATTCTTTATAATACGGGTTACAATTGTCCGGAATACCTTGATTGTCTGTTTTCTTAACGGCATTAAGGGTATCTGACCAGTCCTTGAAAAACACAGCGATGAATCTCTCTTGAAAATCATATATGTTTTGCCCCAATTGTAATAGCGCCTTTCTAGTTTCCTCATCCTTGATTACTATATCATTGCCAACATGATTATTATGTGCTTTCTCGTAATTGATATCCATATCTAAAGTAAAAGTGTCGTATGAACCATTGTTTATGTTAAATCCTAACCTATTATAAATGGCTTTTCTTGGAACACCAATTACCTTCTTGCCATCCTCAATATAAACGCATACGGAGTGAATCCCCTCACCAATACAGCAATGAGGATATGCTGTGATGTTGTTCCAAATATCTGTTTTCAAATATTCCATTCCGATTGTTATGACTATTTATATGTGAGTGCAAATATAATTATAGTATGGAAAATAGCGAATCTTTAATTGAATTTTATAATCAAACAACGGGTACGGACAACGGACGGGTTGTAATGGACTTTTTCATAAATCATGGCATATTGGGTGATGAAATGGAATGGGGGATGAAGATTGTGGCAAACGATCATATCAGTCCATACTCTATTAGGTGGAAGCATAAGACGTGGAATAAATATGTGATACCATACTATAAGGCAATCGGCAAAGAGCCACAACTGATTACAAGTTTCAAAACGTATAAGGAAGTGGACTATTTTATCTGGGAAGCCATAGGGTATCTTGAATCCCATGGCATAATGAAGTACAAGGAGGAAATATATGTGCCAACAATCAGTGAAGCAGATACTATAGGCACTATATATCCGGATAGTCTATGATGATCTTAATAAACAACAAACTATTATTTACTGATTAAATCGCATTTCTGTTCGGGAAGTGCGATTTTTTTCATACATTTGCCCCGTACATATTTGCGAAAGTGTTTTCGTGTTCCTCCGTGGAAATGTGGAAGTTTTCAAAGTCTTGGGGATTACGGAATACACCTCGCTCGCATTGACTATGCTGTGATGCCTATATCTATGTGGGCTGATACTTCATATCAATCCGAGTGTGGAGTATCAGTAGTTTATCAAGACAGGTTTTTCCACAACCTCCATGGACTAAACGAAACGAGCTCCACACTTTTGTCGTTTTTTATAACAACCGCCAACGGGGCTTTGGCAACGTAAAAACTTACACAATGATTGAGGTTTATGAACACCCATTGGAGAATGGAGCCAGGCTCCTTATCCTGAGAGGAGACAAGGAAGCCGTCAACGCCTATCTTGACGGTCTCAGCCAACAGACACCGATTAGCGTGTCCGGGCAGGAAGGCAACGACTATCTTAAAGTCGTCATCATCGGAATCAACAAACTCACTTTCAAATCCCTATGAGAAAGGTAACCGCAGCGGCACTTGCTGTGCTGCTATGCTGTTCCGTGACCGGATGCTCATCACCCGAAAGCGTGGCGAGAAAGGACGCGAGGGAAATGAAACGTGCTACCAATCAGACCGAGATTGACAGGGCTATTAAACGTTCCGAAAAACACGCTTCAAGATATGTCACCAACACGGACAAGTATCAACGATATATTGACACCTACAGACAATCTTATGGAGAATAACGTCAACCTTAATGAAATGAAATTCCGGCGTAGCGAGGAGATGGAGAATCAAGCCGTAACAGGCATCCTGTCCTTGTTCACCGAAGACACTTGGGAGGAGACCTCCAAGAAAACGGCGAGGCAGGAGATGGCTCTTGTCCTGTCCCAGATGAGGGACGCATGCATCCTCACAAAATCCACGGAAGATACACCTGAGCATCTGATGATTGCTCATTCCAATGAGTATTTCAACAGATTGATCAATCAGTTTGAGTCAAATGCGCCTCTCACCGTGGCGATTTCCGGCAACACGTTTGACGATATGATGGAGAACCTGAGGCTGATATACAATGCCGCCCAGAACGAGCCTTACGCCAAGGAAATCACCGGGAGGATGGATATTTTCTTTCAGAAGATCGAGCAAATAGCTTCAGAGGCAATGGCGACAGCAAAATCTGTCGGTCTTAAATCTATGGCATTGGGTATTCCTTGCGGAATAGGTTGTTATCTATTGTTCATCGGTCCCGCTATGGAATGGGACTGGGGAGAGATTTTGACCTGGCCCGTGTTTTGGTTAATCGCCATTCTTTTCGCCGGTGCTTTTACAACTGCCTTCCAGAAATATGTATTCAAATCGTAAGTAATATGAAGACAAGAACAATTCCAAATGACGGGCTGATGGACCCGAAGAAAAACAGACGTGATGACGGGGAGATTATCCCCCGCAAACAACCGGAGCCTGTGGAACCGGGCAAAAGAATCCCTTTAACAGACTGATCGCTTATGAAGAAGATAATCTATACCTTTGTCGGTGTGATATCTGCATTTTTCTTGTTCACCAACTGCTCCGGATCCGGATTCGAGGGAACCTATGTGGGTGATTTGACAATAATGCAGAGCGGCAACAAAACCACGATCGAACTCACGTCCGACCACACCGCCATTTTCAAGGATGATGGCTATTCGTCCTATAAGACAGAATCATGGTTCCCGGCTGAGGCTGGTGGTGGCATCAAATTCTCAGGCTATGGGGATGAAAACTGCTACTATATGGACAAGGACAAGACCCATATGTATTGGGGGTTCAGCAACTACATGAACAAAACAAACGGGTACAAGATCAAGAAAATCAAATAACCGGTCATGAAAAGAAACGTGTTAAGGAAATTCAGGATGCTGGCGGTAGCCGCATTGCTGATCGGTGGCGGGGTCGCCCTCACATCGTGCGGTTCCAAGGCGAACAAATGCGCCTTCTGCGGTAAGAAACTCACCGAGTCCAACAGGGTGAAGGCTACCACGTCGGTTGGCGAGGCTTACCTGTGCAATCAGTGTTACGTGGTGGGGAGACAGTGTGGAGAGTGCTTCTAAGCACAGACCTACCATTTTGAGAGAAAAACGCAGTCGGCTATGTCCTTCTGCGTTTTCTTGCTATATTCCCCTAATAATCGCAGATTTTTATGTAAGTTTGCGGAAAAAACTGAGGATATGCTACTATTTTCAACTGGCGTAAAAGATATACACGAAATGCTAAATAGAATTAGAGGGGTGATTACCGTCAAGCACATGGAAAATACGGCAGAATACACTCCGCGAGACTATCATACATGGAAAGAATATTGGGAGGCAAAGATGGAACCTCAAAAATTTCCTCAAAGAGAAGAAAGATGCGCCTGTTGCTTGAAATTTACCAAACCCGAAGATTTCGTAGGAGTTCACATTGAGGAAGTTGATGATCCCGAGAAGCAATACATATACCCACTATGTAATTCTTGCAATGATAGATACGGCAAAGGGAAAGATGAGTCTCCGGAATTCGAGGTCAAACTATCACGTTGCGCAGTTTTCTCAAAATCTGAAGCAAACGTAAAGCGTCCTGACAAATAGCGGACGGAATCGCTGAAAGATGTCGAGGAACAAATTTGGTCTCATCCTTGCCAAGTTCTGGAGCGGGGACTATTTCCGAAAAGAAATATTTTCCATTGTCTATGCGTCTATGCAGACAATAGGTATGAGTCTTTGACAAATACATACGAATATCATTGAAAACGCCAAATTGTTTTAAACTTGGTGCCTTATACTCAACGCCTTCACCCCAACCGTCAATAACCTCATATTCGCCAATATGATTATGAGTATCGGTTTCCGAGATAATCCGGATTACTGATTCTCTTACCATATTCCGGATTTCAGACTCTGTTATCCGGATTGTCCTATTGTTACTTTGCATTTCTCTCAACTATTTGTTATATTGATAAATAGTTGAATATTAAGATTTGTTTACGCCACCGCCAGTGAAGCCAGTCTCTCGAATGCCTCATCACTCTCCCTGTGGTTCATACGGAAACTGAACTCGTCCATGTATAGCTGCATGTATTTTACTGATATGTGATGATATATGCCATATATGCCACGCTTAACTATCGCCCAGAACGATTCAATGCCATTCGTGTGTATGCCGTTCCTCAATGAGAACATCACTGAATGGTCAACCTTCAACCTCACAAGGTTCTTCTCGTTCTCTCCGTCAAGGATGTTGTATCCGCTGTACTGGTCGGTCATCACCTTGTTGCCGCCCTTGCACACCTTGTTCAGCACACTGAACAACTGCTTCCCCGTAAGCTGCTGACCGTCCGAATTCCTCAACGCCACCTTGCAGTACACACGACCGGATGAACGCTCCTTCACACCGATTACAGGGGTCTTTGATGTCCCTCGACCACGCTTGTTCTGCTTGTCGGATGGCTCATCGTCATCATGGATGTTAGATTTGCGCGGTTTGCCTCCCACATATGTCTCGTCAATCTCCACCACAGCCTCGAACACCTCTTTCATGTCCTCCTTGTGCATGGCAGACCTCACCATCTTCATCATTCTCCATGCGGAGTGGTATGAGCCCATGCCGAGTTCCCTTTGCAGTTGGCAAGCGGAGATGCCTTTCTTAGCCACGATGGCAAGATTCATTGCGTATAGCCACATGCGGATGTCAAGGTGCGTGTTCTCGAATATGGTATCAGAAAGTGCGGAGAACTCGCTCATGCAGTTCTTGCAGTATAGTTTCCTGTGGTCATAGGACTGATGGTAGATGTTGTGGTGAACGCAGCCGCACTTTGGGCAGACATATCCGTCATGGTATTTCTTAGCCACGATGTAGTCAATCGCCGCGTCCTCAGTGGGGAACATTTTTGTGAATTCGAAGTAAGTCATATCATATATCCTTAACTGATACAAAGATAACGCGAGCTTGTGCCAAAATTCGGCACAAGCTAAAAGAAAAGTTAAAAAAGGTGTATAAAACTGATTAATTGGCGATTAGTGGAAAATAATCCAGCAAGTTTTTCGGAAACAGGTGTACTATTTATGAAAAAAGATGTATCTTTGGAACAAAGACCAAATGTAGTTGGTTAGCATCGGCACAAATGTAGATATGAAAAACGATTAATAAGATGGAAGCAGCGACAAAATCTTTGCAAACAATAGATGTATTAGTGTTAAGCGAATATATCATAAAACACTATGGACCGATGTCTCATCTGAAATTGCAGAAACTTCTATTTTACTGTGATGCATATCATTTGGCATATTTTGAACAAGAATTAGTCAATGATGAATTTGAAGCATGGGTGCATGGTCCAGTATGCAGGAAGGTTTATGACAGTTTCAAGGATAAATCTATTCTATATTCTGACATCGAGTATAATTATGTGCCGGGAAGTATTGATGTGGATGCTGAATTTAACAAACTGACTACTTCTCAACAGGAGTTGGTCAAGGATGTCTTGAATACATTGTCAACTTGGACTGGTTTAGAATTAGAGCAAACGACCCATAGTGAATTGCCTTGGATAGAAGCAAGGCAAGGATACGGGGAGGCTGACATCTGTCATTCTATAATATCTAAAGATACAACAAAGGAGTTCTATAAAAAGGAAATCAACCGTGCCTAAAATCAAGAAGGAGAAGCAAGGTTCGGTTATAGCTGCTTACCTTAAAGAAAAACAACCTATAACCAAAGACGAGGCGAAAAACAGCTTCAAGATTTCATTCCAATATTTGGATACATCTCAAAAATATGGTTCGTCATTTAAGGATTGGCAAAAATGTGGGTTATTGTCTAGAATGTTAGAGACTTTTCACGGTTACTCTAAAAAGCCTTTACTTGCTCAAATTGATGGTGACAAATTTGCCGCTTACGAAGGTTATCCGCCTGAGTCTAAAACCAAATTTGTATGCCCTGGTTTTGTCCCGGACGATGCTCAATGGGCAAGAATACATATAACGGGGCAAGCAATTGTTGTTGGGCATATTGTTGATAACACATTTTATGTTGTCTTTTTGGATAAAACTCACAAATTTTGGATGACATCTAGGATAACGGATAATTAGCAATATTATGTTCTTCGTTCCATTGTATAGTTTATCCGATCCGGATTGGGTCACCTCTCCGTCCGCTCCCCAGCCAGCCTAAAGTGCTTAATTCCGAAAATTTTTGTGAACTCGAAATAAGTCATATCATATATCCATAACTGATACAAAGATAACGCAAGTTTGTACCAAAACTCGGCACAAGCGGAAAGAATTATTAAAAAAGTGTATAAAATTGAGTTATCGGTGGTTAAGAGAAGATAATCCGGCAAGTTTTTCGTGATAAGGTGTACTATTTATGGATAAAAGTAGTATATTTGGAATTGCTATAGTTGATTTTATAAAAAGAACAGGAATATGAAGGCACTTGACGTTGCGAAATACATTCTTGCGAAAAGTGAGGAATATGGTGATTTGACAACCAACAAAAAATTGCAGAAACTGCTTTATTACATCAAAGCATGGGGGCTTGTTTATATTAAGGGAGGCATCATTGATGAACCATTTGAGGCTTGGGTACATGGTCCAGTATGCAGGGTGGTATATAATCATTATAAACGATTTGGATATGCGCCTATAGAGGAAAATTTTGATGGACAGTCTCCGTCTGAATATATTGCCAAATTCGAGAAGGCGCATTCAGCAGATGAAGTTGAGTTGATAAATACTGTATATAAGAAGTATTCTCCTCTTTCATCAATGGAATTGGAGTTGCTATCCCATAGCGAGAAGCCTTGGATTGATGCAAGAGGTACATTGTCACCAATCACAAACGGCTCATCAGAGATTTCTGAGGAAACGATGAAGTCATTTTACTCAGCGAAAGTGCCTCAATGAAAAAGATTAAGGATATAAACGATGTCAATATTTCTATCTCCCTTAAAGATGCCAATACCAGATATAAATTAGGGGAGAAGTCCGATGATTTTTCCACAATCAAAGAGATTGAACCGGTTTTCTCGTTTAGATATGTATGTTTGGATGTGGATAGTAAATTCAGCCTTGATTCAAAGTATATAAGAGGGATACGTGATTATCATAAATTGATTAAGGCTTTACGAGATAAATCTAACCTTACATATGGCTCCATGGATGCTGATAAGAACAAACATTTCCACGACATTGAATGGAAAGATGTTAAAATAAAAGAATCAGAATTCAAGAAGTGTATATCATCACAGATTCCCGGCAAAAAAGAGGATGTTGAGATTGATGTCACTCCATACCAATTCAAGGCATATGAAGGGGCAAGGCTAATTGGCTTTATTTACAAGACTGTTTTCTATGTGGTGATGTTCGATAGAGAACACAATGCTTATAAAAGGAAATGACAATTCTTATTTCCTCCTTACATTAGACATTCCCTCATGACTTGGGTCCCCTCACCGTTCCGTGCCCCAGCAAGCCTAAAGTGCATAATTCCGATTTAATTTAATCATCGTCAGCCCGCAGGGCATTCGATTTACTTTTAATATAATTGTCAACTTTCTTGGTTTTACGCAGGGCAAGGTTTCGCCCCGCAACCGAGTACCAATACATCAAAGAACTGTGATTTGATACAAAGATAATCATTATATTTGTAAATAACAAATGTTTTTAGAAAAAAAAAATAACAATCGAATGTCATTTCATCCATCACCTAAAGGAAAGGGTCTTCTTGACGTGAACAGATAAATATGTTATTTTTTTAGTTCTTTGATTTCTTCTTCAAGTTTTTCAATTCGTTCATTGAGCAAGTCGATGGCTTTAAGGGCCACGATGGAAAGTTTGGCATAATCCA
>ERZ1026882.676-NODE-676-length-16774-cov-8.951851_pt1 | contig 16774 bp, 13 predicted proteins | sample MGYA00380171_ERZ1026882 | MGnify/ENA primary metagenome ERZ1026882 (study PRJEB33269, sample SAMEA4719807) | human gut metagenome | biome: human-associated habitat; feature: organic feature; material: feces | place: Cameroon | collected 2013-10 ...
GTAACTAGAATCATTTGAGATATAATTATATATTTCAATTAAATCATTATTTGCTTCAATTGACCATACTAGTTTTTCCAAAAATATTCTCTAATACTTCCTCCGTTGTGTAATAATTGCCATCTGCTATATCTTTTTCTCCTAACTCAATTGAAGCTATAATTATATCTTCTTCACTCATTGTATTTTCTCTTACTATTTTTCTTAGATTGTCTTTGTTCATATTTTTATACATTAGTATTTTTTCCTCGCTCGTCATAATCAACCACTTCCTTTTGTTAGTTTTTCGTTTTAATATCTTTATATGCATTGTATTATATATCAGTTATACCTTTTTGTCAATATATTTATTTGTTTTTAATGCGAAAGGGAGCTAAAAAAGCTCCCTTTCTTTTGGTTATTCGAATCTTGTGCCCATGGTTTTGATTAGACCATAATTGTTTACTCTGAACAGATATCCGCTTCCGAGAATGCCTACATTTCTTGTATCCACTTCGCTCAAAATTCTTTTTGCAAATAGATCCTTAACATCTGCTTGTCCGTGGTTTACAAGAACCATTCTAATGTTTTCGAATTGTTTCAAGAAGTCAATCATTTCATCTGCTTTTGCATGTGCAGAGTATTCGTTTGTGTACTGTACATCAGCCCTCTTTACAAGAATCAGTCCAAGAGCTTCAACTGTATTACCTTTTTCTGTGTTTTGCAAGAGCCTTCCCAGTGTTCCCTCTGCAGTATACCCAGTAAAATGTATAAGTACATTTTTCTGTGGCAAGTATGCAGGTATATAGGTTTGTGCCGGTCCATATGAGCCCATGCCAGACGTTGTTACAATTATCTTTGTTTCTCTGTCTCGAATGATGCCCATTCTCATCGCATCATCAACAGTTTGTAAATTATCCGGGAGAAAATCTTTCATTTTGAGTTTTAACTCAGTTGCATATGAAAGATAAAAGCTTGTGTACTTAAATGCCAACTTTCCATCAAAGTAAATTGGTACCGAAGTTGAAAGCCGCCCATCTTGTTGCATTCTTTTTAAAACATACAAAATTTCCTGAGCTCTTCCAAGCGAGAATACTGGAGCTATTACTGTTTTCTTTTCAGTAATTGCTTTTGCCACATTTTCCTCAAACACAGCCTTCATTTCTGTAGAATCTACAGAACCATAGGTTGACTCTTGAATTATTGTAAGAGGAAGTTTCCTTACTTCGAGTGGCAGTTCTTCAATATCGAAGAACATATTCTTGTTGTTATAATCTCCTGTAAACAGAAGATTAATATCTTCATACCCCGGGTAAGATAGCTGAAGTAGAATCAGGGCTGCACCAATAAGATGTCCATTATTGAAAAAAGTTACGGTAGCATTATTGGAAAGTCTAATTTGCCTATTAAACTCACACCCTTTTGTTTTCTCAATTGTTTGTGCAACATCTCTTGATGTATAAAGTTCCGGAATGTTTTTCCTTTTGCTTAAATCCGCTAAAATCCGGCAGGTATCATAAAGAGCAAGGGGCATTAAATTTTGAGTAATGTTTGTTGTATAAAATTTTCCAGTATATCCTCTCCTTACTAAAAGCGGAAGTCTTCCTGTATGGTCAATATGATTGTGTGTTACAAGCACAAAATCAAGATTTTCTGGTTTACAAATCAGTTTCTGGTTATCGTCATAGTGTTCCTTCTCCTGAAAGAGGCCACAATCAACCATTATCCTGAGTGTTTCACCATTTGGAAGTTTTGTAACCACCAAATGGCAAGAGCCTGTCACCTCCTGATTTTGAGACATTATGTCTACATAGAAGTTTGACCGTACGCCTTTACCCATTCAAATTCTCCTTTCAAAAATAGAGCATACAAAATTCAAACACCTGTTATATATTAAAATTTTTTAATATATAATTATGATGTTTACTTCTTTATTATAACATATTTTACAGTAATTAGTAAACATAATTCAAGTTTTTTTTATTAATAATCCTTTCTAGTTTTTTCTAAACAGTCCGCCAAATCTCGTCTTGAGCTTTTGGTATTTATTTAAAATCGAACCCACGATGGAGACGCCTAAAGAAGTGTTTCGGGGGTCTTCGATTTTCTCTAAATACAAAACTCCTGCGTTTGGCTACTTATAGTAATAAAACAAAGCAACCCTTAAACTTGGGTTGCTTTTGTTTTAAATAGTTTCTGTGCTCTTTGTTTCTTCTATGTTTTCGTCTTTTTCTATTTGAGCTCTTTTTTCTTTTAACTTAATGTTATCTTTAGCTATTGTTAATAGCAATTTTATTCTGTTTACTTGGTTACTTTGGCTTGCTCCTGGGTCATAATCTATTGGTGCAATATTGGCTTCTGGGAATTTATTTCTTATTGTTTTTATAACACCTTTTCCTACTACATGGTTTGGTAAACATGCAAATGGTTGTAAACATACTATATTTTGAATTCCATGTTCCATAAATTCAAGCATTTCTGCTGTAAGTATCCAGCCTTCTCCTGTTTGATTTCCTGTTGATAAGATATCTTCTACTTTTTCTGCAAGTTCTTCTATATTGCATGGTGGTAAATAACCTTTGCTTGAGTTTTCAAGTGCTTTTTTATAGTCTTTTTCAATGCTATTTACTAGGTTTAATGCTACTTTGTATATTCTTGCATTTATTCTTCCGCTTCCAAGTAGTTTTGCCTTAATAATGCTATTCATTATTACATATTTTACAAAGCCCATCAAGTCTGGCATTACAACCTCTGCGCCTTCTTTTTCTAAAAGGTCTGTGCAGTAGTTATTACCAAATGGATGATATTTAATTAGAATTTCTCCAACTATTCCAACCTTTGGCTTTTCTTTTGAAGTATCTAATTCAATCTTTTCAAAATCATTTACCATTTCGTATAATGTTTGGTTAAAATCCTTCATTGTTGCTTCTACTGATAGTTTCTTACATCTTTCTAGCCATGAATAATATAGCTTTTCAGTTTCGCCTTTATTTACTTCATATGCTTTGTTTTTATGTAATAGTTTTTGCAATAAATCTCCATAAATTGTTGCCTTTATTAACTTTTTCACCAATGGAAGTGTTATCTTAAAGCCTGAGTTTTTCTCCATTCCTACAAAGTTGAATGATATTACTGGAATATTTGGGTATCCTGCATCTTTCAGTGCTTTACGTATAAAGCCTATGTAGTTTGTTGCTCTACAGCCGCCCCCTGTTTGTGACATCATTAAAGCTAATTTATTTGTATCATATTCTCCACTTTCTACTTCTTCCATTAATTGACCTATAGTTAATATTGATGGATAACAAGCATCATTATTTACATATTTTAAACCTGTTTCAACTGTATGTCCGAGTGCAGTCTCTTAAAAGTTTTACTTTATATCCTTCAGATTTTAAAACAGCTTCAAACATTTCAAAGTGTACTGGAGACATTTGTGGTACAAGTATTGTATAGTCATTTTTCATTTCTTTTGTAAATTCCACTTTATGTATTTCATAATCTCCGTGAGCATTTTCCTTGTACTACTTTTCTTTTATTCATACTTGCAATTAATGAACGAATTCTAATTCTTATAGCTCCTAAGTTGTTTACTTCGTCTATTTTTATTAAAGTATACATCTTACCAAAGCTTGAAAGAATTTCTTCAACTTGGTCTGTTGTTACTGCATCTACACCACAACCGAAAGAGTTTAATTGTACTAATTCTAAGTTATCATTTCTTCCAACAACATCTGCTGCTCTATATAGCCTTGAATGAAATACCCATTGGTCAACAACCCTTATAGGTCTTTCTACTGTTGATAAATGTGCAATACTATCTTCTGATAAAACACATAGTCCCAAAGATGTTATCATAGTATCTATTCCATGGTTTATTTCTGGATCTATATGATATGGTCTACCAGCTAAAACAATTCCTTTTAGGTTATTTTCTTTAATGTATTTTATTGTTTCTTCGCCCTTTTGTCTTATATCTGCTTTATATCTTTGATATTCTTCTTCTGCCTTTTGAACCGCTTCTTTTAGTTCTTTCTTTGTAAAACCATATTCTTTAAATTCTTCTAACTCATAAAGTCTTTTTACTAAACCTTGTTTATCAAATGGTAAGAAAGGATTGATAAACTTTACACCTTGAGTATTTAGTTCTTCTACATTGTTTTTCAACACTTCTGAATATGATATAACTATTGGGCAGTTATATTTGTTATTTGCTTCTTTATCTTCTTGCCTTGAATACATCATGCATGGATAAAATATTGTTTTTATTCCTTGATTTATTAAACTTACGATGTGCCCATGGCTTAGTTTTGCTGGATAACAAACTGATTCTGAAGGCATTGATTCCATACCTTTTTCGTAAGTTTTTCTATCACTTTTTTCTGATAAAACCACTCTAAAGCCTAAGTTTGTAAATAGAGTAAACCAGAATGGATAATCTTCGTACATATTTAAAACTCTAGGTATTCCAATAGTTCCACGTTTTGCGTCTTCCTCAGCTAATGGTTTGTATCCAAATAGTCTTTGGTATTTATATTTATATATATTTGGTAATTGAGTTTTGCTTTTTTCTATTCCAGCTCCTCTTTCACATCTGTTACCTGTTATAAATCTTTTACCTGTTGAAAATTCATTTATAGTAAGTAAGCATTTATTTTCGCAACCATGGCATCTTGTATGTACTACTGTAACTTTTAAATTGTCTAGTTCCTCATTTTTAGTAATTTGTGATACATAATTTTTATAGTTTTTAGTATCAAATTCTTCTTTTGCAAGAACAGCAATACCATATGCGCCCATAAGTCCTGCTATATCTGGTCTTATAACTTCTTTTCCAACTATAAGTTCAAATGCTCTTAAAACAGCATCATTATAGAAAGTACCACCTTGTACTACTATTGAATCTCCTAAAGTTTCAACATCTCTTATTTTCATAACTTTTTGTATTGCATTTTTTATAACTGAATATGAAAGTCCTGCTGATATATCTCCTACTTTGTATCCTTCTTTTTGTGCTTGTTTTATTTTTGAGTTCATGAATACTGTACATCTTGAACCTAAGTCTACTGGTCTATTTGATTTTATTGCTTCTTCTACAAATTCATCTATCTTTAAGTTTAAGCTCTTTGCAAATGTTTCTATAAATGAACCACAACCTGATGAGCATGCTTCGTTAAGCATTATATTATCTATAGCACCATTTTTAATCTTTATATATTTCATGTCTTGTCCACCAATATCTACAATACTTGTAGCATTTGGCATAAACTTTTTAGCAGCAGTATAATGGGCAATAGTCTCTATTTCTCCCATTTCTAAGCTTAATGCAGTCTGCATTAACTTTTCGCCATATCCTGTTGAACCAGCATATCTTATAATTGCCTTCTTAGGTAACACACTATATAAGTCTTTTAGCATACTAATTACTGTTTGTAATGGTTTTCCTTCGTTATTTTTATATGCAGAATATAGTAAATTTCCTTCTTCATCTATTAATGCTATTTTACTTGTTGTTGAACCCGCGTCAATTCCTAGGAAACAGTTTCCACTAAATTTTGCCAAATCTCTTTTTGGTACAGTATGTTTGCTGTGTCTTTCTTTAAACTCTTTATATTCGTTTTCTATTGTAAATAGTGGTTTTAAAGAATCTTCTGTTGTATCATGATAATTTTTTAAAAGCTCTATTTTACTTTTTAGTTTTTCTATTGATATTGGTTTATAGTTCATTGAATCTAAAGTTGCACCTTTGGCTACTAAAAGATGTGCATCTTCTGGAATGATTATTTCGTCTGGTTTTAGCTCTAATGTCTCTATAAATCTTTTTCTAAGTTCTGATAAATAACTAAGTGGTCCTCCTAAGAATGCTACTTTGCCTCTTATTGGCCTTCCACAAGCCAAGCCTGATATTGTTTGATTAACTACTGCTTGGAATATAGATGCCGCAATATCCTCTTTAGCTGCTCCTTCATTTAATAAGGGCTGTATATCTGTTTTTGCAAAAACTCCACATCTTGAAGCTATTGGGTAAATTGTATTGTAGTTTTTTGCAAGTTCATTTAATCCTGGTGTTGTTGTGTTAAGTAATGTTGCCATTTGATCTAAGAAAGCTCCTGTTCCCCCTGCACATGTTCCATTCATTCTTTGCTCAATTGATCTACCAAAATATATAATTTTAGCATCTTCTCCACCAAGTTCTATTACTACATCTGTTTGAGGTATATACTTTTCAACTGTTCTTTTACAAGCAACAACCTCTTGAATAAATGGTAAACTCAAAAATTCTGATACTGATAATGCACCAGAACCTGTTAATGCAATTGTAATATCATAATCTTGAAATTTATCTGCTAATTCTTCTAAACAATTGCATACTGTATTCTTTGTATCTGAAAAGTGTCTTTTATATGTTGTATAAAGCACCTCTTGTTTTTCATTCATTACAACAACTTTAACTGTTGTTGAACCAACATCTATACCTACATGTATAACTTCTTTCATTTTCATCCTCTTTCTAACTTTTAAAGCTGTTAAATATTATAGCACATTTTTTGTCGTTTTTTAAGTTTTTGTGTCATTTTTATATAATTTTCCAATATGGAATTATACTATTTCTATATTAAAATACACTTAAAAAAAGAGCCCTAGCCCAAAGGCTAGTGGCTCTCGGAGTGGATATTTCTTTTTTTAATTGCAAGAATAAAGTATATTACTGTATTTCCGATTGCATAAATCATCATTCCTCCACAAACCACAAGCGTTGCAATTATTGATACATAATTGTCTCTAACATCCACTTGCTGTTTTAAAATAAAGTAATGGTAAAAAATCAGCGCAATTGCCGAAAACATGTTTACCAATAATGACACACTGGATGTTTTTTTGAAGTTCCAGATGATTAATACAATCATCACAGCAGACAGTAAAAAGCCAATTTCGTTCATTTCGTAAATATCCATTTTTTCTTCCTCCTAAGTCTTCTATTGATGTATTTTTATTTTTATGTAAAACCAAAAAGCTTTGAGGATACTCCTCTCACTAATTAGTGAAAAAAGAAACTAATATGAGATACTACTCATACTAGTTTCATTATACACTAATTTTGCTTATTTGTAAAGTTTTGGCATATTCTAATCTCTTTAAGTTATTGATGCATTGTATATTTTTACTATTACATCATTTAATTTCTCATCAAACTCTTCTTGTGTTTGGTGTACATTTAAGTCTTGCAATAATGCTCTTGAAAAACTTGCTATCATTTTGTTGTTTTGTGCTAGTAATGTAACTGCTTCTTCTATGTCGTAACCACCTGATAAAGCTACTATTCTTACAACACATTCATAGTCATATAAATCTAAATAGTGATTTGCAACTGTTGGTATTGTAAACTTAAACATGATTTTATCGTTTTGGTTCCATTTATCTAATTGTGCTTTTACTTCAGCTTTTAGTATTTCTTCGCACTTTGCTTTTTCTGGAGCATGAATATCAACTTCTGGTTCTATGATTGGAACTAAGCCTGCGTCACATATAATTTTTGCAAATTCAAATTGTTGTGCAACTACAGCTTTTATTCCTTCTTCATTTGCCTCATATATTACTGATCTCATTTTTGTTCCAAATACGTTTTTCTCTCTAGCTTCTTGTAATTCTTCTGCTAGGTTTGGAATTTCTTTCATTAATTTTACTCCGTTTGCCTCTTCTGCTAGTCCTTTATCAACTTTTAAGAAAGAAACTATTTTCTTTTCGTTCCATAAATAGTCTGCTGTAAATTCGTCGTTTACTTTTGAAAGCATTGTTTTTTCAAATAAAATTGCACCTATTATATGTTCATTTGTAAATGATTTGCTTGTAAATACTCTTTTTCTCATTTCATGTATTAAGTTAAACATTTCTTCCTCTGAGTTGTATTCACTTTCATCAATTCCATATGCTTTTAAAGTTTTGCTACTACTTCCACCACTTTGGTCTAGTGCAGCTATAAAGCCTTGCTTATTTTTCATAATTTCATACATTTCATTATTCATCTTCATTACCTACCTTTTATATATTTTCTCTATTTTCATATGAATTATAACATTAAGATTTTTTTTTGCAATATAAATTTAAGAAATTATATTTAAAATATAAAACTTAGGAGCCCTGTATGTAACAGAGCTCCCAAGTGGAGTTTAATTATGCATAATCGTGACGGTAGTTATATTCCGTCGAAAAGTCTGCTTTGCCTTTGATCGTGGATATCCAGTTTCTGACGATCTGGTTGATTCTCTCAACCTCATCAGTCTTCTGACTGATAATCATCTCCAACTTCGCACCATCTGCTAAGGCGCCTGTGAAGTACTTATCAAAGTCCTTCTTCAGGATCCTGATGGTCCTCATCTTGGATGCCCGGGTGTCAAAGGCAATGATTACAGCATTATCACCTTCAACGCTTACTTCCTGTACGATTCCGATTGCTGTGAAAGTTTTTCCCATACTACAAGTCTACTCCTTTTAATAAGTTATAGCCACTGGCTATACGCATATATTATACCAATTTTGTCGAAAAAAGTCAAATTTTTGCTTATTTTAATACTTCTATCTTATATAGTTTTTATCCTCTCTATATGGTATGTCTTCCTCAACAAAACTCCAAGGATTAGATGATGCCATCTTTTTCCAAAGGCTAGCATATGGTTCTTGTTTGAATTCTTCGGTTAATTCTTCCAAATGCTTTTCTGGAAGAACTGTTAAAGGGTTTAATGTATAATCCAACCCTGTATTTTCCGTATTTTCTTTTCTTATTTCCAAATGTAAATGTGGAACTCTAGATCCACCACTGCATCCAGTTATTCCTATTACAGTTTCTGTTGTGACTGTATCTCCTGGTTTTACATATATTTCTCTTAAATGTCCATATACTACTCTTCTGCCATCATCATTTAAAATCTCTACTTTATTTCCGTATCCATCATTAAATGCATCTATTCCCTCTGTTGTTGTTCCATCAAACTCGGCGAGTAATACCTTTCCAGTTGTAATTGGATGTACTTCTGTTCCTATATCTGCTGTAATATCAAATCCTGAATGTGCTCTTTCTTTAAAAAGTACATAGTGATTTTTTCTAATTCCATATTTATCATGTTCTGTTATTTTATATTTTGGCTCTATTGGCCATGAGTATTCTTTGTTCATTTATCTTTCGCCCTCCTCTTTCTTTGTTTCTTGTAGTTCCTCTACTTTTTTCTTAAGTGATGCCACTTTGTCTATTTTTCTTTGAGCAAAATCAATGTGACCATTATATCTTTGGTTGTTTGGTGCAACACTTTGTAGTCTGTTTATTTCTCCTTCTTCATATTGTAATTGTTCCATAATAACATTTAATCTATCTTCTCTTGAAACAGAAATTCCGTTTGGATTATATCCATATAAAACTGCTACTCTTTTTCTCATATGATTTAAATAGTTTTCATATTCATCTCTATCTATTTTGCAAATGTGAACTTCTCTATTAATTCCATCCCTTCTTTTTACATATAAACTATCTGTTAGTCCAAAAAATTCTGAAACATATTTTGATGATAAATTATCTCTATGTAAAGTTGAACATAAGAATATTTCTTGGTTTTCTGGTTTTGTAAAGAACTCTTGCATATGTTTATCTATACCCTCTAATAGTAAAATTCTTGCAAGTCCAGATTTCCTGTCTCTTGGGTCTGTTATATATGTATCCAATTCTATAGCATTTGATGATGTAGATGTATAGTATTTTTCTATATCAAAATTTGGTCTCTCATGAATAACCAATGGTCCACTTTCAAGTATTTTTTGATACTCTCTTTCTTCTTCACTTAAAAAAGTTTCTAATTCTTTTGCATCTATGCTGTTTGGTTTTACATTTCCTTTTCCAAATTCTTTAGAAATTTTATCTGCCGTAAACCAGTAAAACCTTTGATACCTCTCACTTACGCCTGGTTTTACAGGCTCCAATTTTTGAATATATTCAGACATATATGAATTTAGTTTTTCTCTTAATTTACTTTTTTCATGAAAACCATTATTAGGTTCTTGTAATTCGTGCTCTAAAAAAGCCATTATATCTCCACCATATTGTGGAAATTCTCTGAGCACTTTTTCTTTTGCATATTTATATGCTTCTATTTTTATTTGGTATGTTTCAAGCATATCTCTTTTATATTCTAGTTCACTTGGATATAAGCCTTTAACATACTCATCATATTTCTCTCCATATTTAAAATATTTTGTTATGTCGTTATATATAAATGCATTTTGCCCCTGTGTTATGTATGTTGCAGCTATTACATTACCTTGTTCATCAACTGCAACTAAGACTGTGTTTTCCTTTGAGTGAATATAAGCAGAAATATCTTCTGCTCCTGTTGGGAATAATTGCCCTTTTTGTCCCCTTTCTTCCATATTTGCTAAAACCACTTGTTCTAGGTTTGCTACTTGTTCTAAGTAGCTTCTCTCATTGTCTTTAGTAAGCTCTAGTATTTTATACTTCATGTCTTTCCCCTCATTGTACATTATTAATATTAAATACTTAAATATAGTTATATTCGTAGTATTTTTCTGGCTGGGGTGGTAGGATTCGAACCTACGGAATGTCGGAGTCAGAGTCCGATGCCTTACCACTTGGCGACACCCCAATGTTTGGGTAATGAATAATATTACTATTATTCATTACCTGCATTTTTTATCTTAATTTATTTGGATATATTGCTGTTTTTCCTAGTTCATCTTCTATGTTTAATAGTCTGTTGTATTTTGCAACTCTATCTGTTCTACATGGTGCACCTGTTTTAATTTGTCCTGCATTCATTGCAACTGCAACATCTGCTAATGTTGTATCTTCTGTTTCACCTGATCTATGTGATACAACTGCTGTATATCCATTTTTCTTTGCAAGTTCTATTGCATCTAATGTTTCTGTTAATGTTCCAATTTGATTTAGTTTAATTAGTATGCTGTTTGCTGTTTTTAGGTCTAATCCTTTTTGTAATCTCTTTATGTTTGTTACAAATAGGTCGTCTCCAACTATTTGAATTTTGCTTCCTAATCTATCTGTAAGCTTTTTCCAGCCGTCCCAATCTTCTTCTGCTAAGCCATCTTCTATTGAGATTATTGGGTATTTTTCTACTAATTCACTCATGAAATCTATCATTTCATCAACTGTTTTTAGTTCTCCTATTTTCCAGAAATAATACATTCCATCTTTTCCTATTTTCTTTGCTTCATCATACATTTCTGTTGCTGCACAGTCTAATGCTAGGTAAATATCTTTACCTGGTTCATATCCTGCTTTCTTTATTGCTTCTACTATTGTATCTAAGGCTTCTTCTTCATTTTTTACCATTGGTGCAAATCCACCTTCGTCACCTATTCCAGTAGATAGTCCTCTTTCTTTTAATACGCTTTTTAAATTGTGGTAAACTTCTGCACACATACGTAAGCATTCTTTAAAGCTTGATGCTCCTACTGGCATAATCATGAATTCTTGTACGCTTAAAGTAGAATCAGCATGTTTTCCACCATTCATAATGTTCATCATTGGAATTGGTAATGTTTTTGCATTTGTACCACCAATGTATCTATATAGGCTCATTCCAAGTGCATTTGCTGCTGCTCTTGCAACTGCAAGTGATACACCTAGTGTTGCGTTTGCTCCTAATCTACCTTTGTTTTCTGTTCCATCTAATTCGATTAGTTTTTTATCAATTTCTACTTGCTCAAATACGTTCATTCCTTCTAGTTCTGGTGCAATTATTTCATTTACATTTGCTACTGCTTTTGTTACACCTTTTCCTAAGTATCTAGATTTGTCTCCATCCCTTAGTTCAACTGCTTCGAAACTTCCTGTTGATGCTCCAGATGGTACCATTGCTACACCATTTGAACCATCTTCTGTTACAACCTCAACTTGTACTGTTGGGTTTCCTCTAGAGTCTAATATTTCTAAGGCTCTAACTTCTTCAATTGCTAAATAGTCCTTCATAAAAATTCCTCCTATTAAATTAATTATTTATGATAAGGCTTTCGCCTGTCATTTCTGCTGGTTTTTCTATTCCCATTATTTCAAGCATTGTTGGTGCTAGGTCTGATAATCTTCCTGGCTTTAATTGAGAATTTTTTCCAACTAATACAAGATGTACTGGGTTTGTTGTATGAGCTGTGTGTGGTTCACCTGTAGTATAATCTATCATTTGTTCTGAATTACCATGGTCTGCTGTAATTAAAAGCACACCATCGACATCATTTATTGCTTCATATACTCTACCAACACATGTATCTATTGTTTCCATTGCCTTTATTGCTGCATCTAAACTTCCTGTATGTCCAACCATATCTGGGTTTGCATAGTTTAGAATTATTACATCATATTTTTTACTTTCTATTGCTTCTACTACTTTATCTGTTACTTCTATTGCACTCATTTCTGGTTGCATATCATATGTTTCAACCTTTGGAGATGGTACTAAAATTCTATCTTCTCCATTATATTGTTTTTCTTCTCCTCCATTGAAAAAGAATGTAACATGCGCATATTTTTCAGTTTCAGCTATTCTTAATTGTGTTAATCCTTTTTTAGAAATAATTTCTCCAAATGTGTTTTTTATTTCTTCTTTCTTGAATACTATATGAACATTTTCAATTGTGTCATCATAGTTTGTAAAACATACATAATATAGTGGGAAATATTTTCTTTCAAATCCTGTGAATTCTTTATCTACCAAACTTCTAGTAATTTCTCTTGCTCTATCTGGTCTAAAGTTAAAGAATATTACAGAGTCGTTTTCGCTTATTGTTGCAATTGGGGTATCGTCTCCATTGCAAATTACTGTTGGAACTACAAACTCATCAAATATTTCTTTTTGGTATGAGTCTTCAATTGCAATTGTTGCAGATGTAGCTTTTTCTCCAACTCCATTAACTAATGCATCATATGCTTTTTGAACTCTTTCCCATCTCTTATCTCTATCCATTGCATAAAATCTACCTTGGATGCTTGCTATTTTTCCAACACCTTTTTCTTCCATTTTTTTCTCTAGCTCTGCAATATATCCTTCCCCTGATGCTGGTGGAGTATCACGTCCATCTAAGAAGCAATGTACATATACATCTTCAAAATCTCTTCTTTTTGCAAGCTCTAGTATTGCATATAAATGGCGTATATGACTATGTACGCCACCATCTGATAGTAATCCCATTATGTGTAATTTAGAATGATTTTTTTTGCAATTTTCAATTGCCCCAACTAACTCTGGTAAACTAAAAAAATCTCCATCTTCTATTGATTTTGTTATTCTTGTTAATTCTTGGTAAACAATTCTTCCTGCGCCAATATTAGTATGTCCTACTTCAGAATTTCCCATTTGCCCTTCTGGTAGTCCTACGTCTAAACCACTTGTTTTTATTATTGTGTTTGGATTAGTTTTTAGTATTTTATCTAAGACTGGAGTATTGGCTAGTGCCACAGCATTACCATCTGTTCTCTCATTTATTCCTACTCCATCTAGTATCATTAGCATTGTTACTTTTTTATCCATATATTATCCTTCCTTGTAATTAACAATTTTTGCGAATTCTTCTGGTTTTAAACTTGCTCCTCCTACAAGGCCTCCGTCTATATCAGACATTTCAAAAAGTTCTTTCGCATTTGATGATTTCACACTTCCACCATATTGAATTATTACTTTTTCAGCACTTTCTTTGCCATATGTTTCTGCAATTTCTTCTCTAATCCATTTTATGGTTTCATTTGCATCTTCTTTTGTTGCAGTTTTTCCTGTACCAATTGCCCAAATTGGTTCATACGCAACTATTGTACTTTCAATTTCGGCATTTGTCAAGTCTTTCAAGCCTTGTTTTACTTGGTTTTGTATAACTTCTTTAGCTATACCTTGTTCTCTCTCTTCTAAGCTTTCTCCTACACATACAATTGGTTTTAAACCAACTTTGTGTGCAGATTTTAATTTTTTATTAACAGTTTCATCTGTTTCTGCAAAGTATGCTCTTCTTTCTGAGTGTCCTATTATTACATATTGAACACCTATTGATTTTAGCATTTCTGGAGATACTTCACCTGTATATGCTCCAGATTCTTCCCAGTGCATATTTTGAGCACCTATTTTAATATTCGTTCCCTGAGCAGTTAACAATGCGTAAAACAAGTCTGTATATGGTACGCATAAAACGACTTCACTTTCAGCATTAGCCACTAGTGGAGCAAAAGCATCTAAAAATGCTATTGCTTCATTTGGAAGCATATTCATTTTCCAGTTACCTGCTATTACTTTTCTCCTCATATATAAAGCCCCTTTCGTTTACATAATCTTATCAATGTTTAGAGTGTTTATATATCCTGCTGAGTCATATGCTGGTGTAATCATATATGTCTCTGTTGGCATAATTTCACTCAAATCAGTTATAGTATTTGAATTTATTGTTATTGGATGACTTGGATCGTTATTTACACTTTCTGTTGCAATCCTTAATAAATCATTAACTTTACTTCCTGTTATATTTCCTATATAGTTATTAAATTTAGCATTAAAAATGGCAGCTTGTAAATCACTTGTACCAGCTGGTGTTTGTGATGTTCCAGTATTCGCTCCATTTTCTGTTATAATTACCTCATTGATATATCCTTCAACATCAGTTAAAAATTCCACTTTATATTTTTTATCTGATAAAAGTTGATCAATTTTGGTTATTCCATCTGTGCTCAAATTTATTTTATGATCATCTTCCCTTGTTGCATTATTTGTTTCAATTAATGATATTAATGCTTTAATTTGGTTGCTTGAATTATCTTCTTTTTTGTAAGTTTCAAATTGTGCATTAAATGCTTTTATTGCCATTGCTTTAGTTTGTTCATCATCAATATCTGGATCATCTATGTTATTATTGGTATCAGCTTCATTTCGTGTTGTATTTTCTGTTTTATTGTTATTCACAACCACTGTATTATTTGAATTTTTATTTTCTTTTGCAACAATATATATAATTGCTCCTACAAGTGCAATTATTAGTATCGCAACTATAATCATTAATATTACAACTAGTTTTCTGTTATTCATTCTGTTTTATCCCTCCATTATTTATTATTTAAACATGCTATACCTGGTAATACCTTTCCTTCTAGAAACTCTAAAGAAGCTCCTCCACCTGTTGAAATGTGTGTCATTTTATCTGCTAGACCGAATTTTTCTACCGCTGCAGCTGAATCTCCACCACCTATTACAGTTACTGCTTCAGTTTCTGCCAAAGCTTCTGCAATAGCTTTTGTTCCTTCTTCAAATTTCGAAAATTCTGTTACACCAAGTGGTCCGTTCCATACTACAGTTTTTGCATTTTTAATTGCATTTTTGAAAAGTTCAATTGTTTTTGGTCCTATATCTAGTCCCATAAATCCTTCTGGTATTTCTGCACTTTCTACATATTTATCTTCAGCTTCATTTGAATATTCTGCTGATACATGGTTATCTATTGGAAGTAGAATTTCTACATTCTTTTCCTTAGCTTTATTTAATATATCATTTGCTAAGTCTATTTTATCTTCTTCACATATTGACGTTCCTATGCTATGTCCTTGTGCTTTATAGAATGTATATGCCATTCCTCCACCTATGATTAATGTATCTACTTTATCTAATAAATTTTCTATTACACCAATTTTATCTGAAACTTTTGCTCCTCCAAGTATTGCAACAAAAGGTCTTTCAGGGTTATCTAATGCATTTCCCAAAAATTCTAATTCCTTTTCTATTAAGAAACCAGATACTGCTGGTAAATAGTCTGCAACTCCTGCTGTTGAAGCATGTGCACGGTGTGCTGTTCCAAAAGCATCATTTACATATATTTCAGCAAATGAAGCTAGTTTTTTAGCAAATTCTGGGTCGTTTTCTTCTTCTTCTTTGTGGAATCTTACATTTTCTAAAAGTACAACTTCTCCTTCTTTAATTTCAGATGTAAGTTTTTCAGCATCTTTTCCAATCACATCTTTTGCTAGTTTAACTTCTTTACCTAATAGTTTAGAAAGTTCCTCTGCTACTGGTTTTAAAGAATATTTCAAATTAAATTCTCCCTTAGGTCTTCCTAAGTGTGAGCATAGTATAACTTTGGCATTGTGGTTAATTAAATACTCAATTGTTGGTATTGCTGCTCTTATTCTTCTGTTATCTGTAATTTCTCCTGTTTCCTTATCTAGTGGAACATTGAAATCACATCTTACAAGAACTTTTTTTCCTGTAACATCAATATCTCTAACTGTTTTTTTATTCATGTTTCTTCCTCCCTTTAAACATTTTTTGGACGAGCAAAGCTCGCCCTTAAAATCTGTTTATTTTTTTGAAATATATATTGCTAGGTCAACTAGTTTGTTTGAGTAACCCCATTCATTATCATACCAAGCAACTAATTTAACAAAGTTATCTGTTAATTGAATACCAGCTTTGCTATCAAATATTGATGTATGTGGATCATGTATAAAGTCTGATGATACAACATCTTCATCAACATATTCTAGTATTCCCTTAAGTTCGTTTTCTGATGCATGTTTTACTGCTGCACATATTTCTTCATATGTTGCAGATTTTTCTAGATTACATGTTAAGTCTACAACTGATACATCTACTGTAGGTACTCTAAATGCCATACCTGTTAATTTTCCATTTAATTCTGGAATTACTTTTCCAACTGCTTTTGCAGCTCCTGTAGATGATGGTATTATGTTTGCTGAAGCTGCTCTACCACCTCTCCAATCTTTTTTAGAAGCTCCATCAACTGTTTTTTGTGT
>ERZ1026882.678-NODE-678-length-16709-cov-4.511889_pt1 | contig 16709 bp, 9 predicted proteins | sample MGYA00380171_ERZ1026882 | MGnify/ENA primary metagenome ERZ1026882 (study PRJEB33269, sample SAMEA4719807) | human gut metagenome | biome: human-associated habitat; feature: organic feature; material: feces | place: Cameroon | collected 2013-10 ...
GGATAGGTCTCGCACCATTTCTGAAAGAACCACCTATCAGGACGCTGCCGGCCCGCGTTTCCATCCGACTTGACGAAGTTTGCCGAACCTCCGACATATTGCGGAAGAGTACGCTTGGGAAGATATGCAGTCGATGCGTAAGGTGTTATGCTGTAAGCGAATATTCTCTCCGGAAGGCTCCACGAGTCATTGCCGCGGCTGTCGCGAAAATCTCTTGACCATTGATATAGGTCGCTTGACTTTTCGCACAAGCTGTAGCCGCATTCGGGTTCATGATGTCCTGATTCCGGAATCAGCATCTCGGCATATCTCAGAGCCTCCCTATAGGCTATTCCGGCGGCGGTACGGCTGTCGGCGGAAGAAAGCGGGAAGGAAAGACCGGCAAAGGCCTCAAGATCGGAGAAATCCGGTGCTCTACCCTCCTTTTCTGGATTCCAAAAATTGTCGTCGGGATGACTAAGCAGCGAGCCTATGGTAAGCCACACGGTGGAAAGGTAGGCCACAGCGGCATAGCGGTCTGGGCGGCTCTCTCCAGGAACCTCTGCGGCGAGCTGCTGTACAGTGCGCATATTGGCGGCGGCGAACTCGAAGTCGCGGAGCACCTGCACATAGAGCCTATCGTACTTTGCCCTCGGAGCATTTGTCGTGCTCACTGTTGAAGGTTCGAGCCGCAACGGAGCGTCTCCCCAGAAGCGAACAACATTGAAATACCAGAATCCCCTATAGAACCGCGCCTCGGCCTCGACATGACGCTTGTACTCCTCGTTCACGAGAGAGGTCTGGAGTGCCGCAACGAGCGTATTGCAGCGGTCAATCCCTATGTAGTGGTTCGCAAAGAAACTGCACATCGTGGCGTTGGAAGAGGCCGCCGTGAACTTCAGCGACTCCGTCCAGTCAGAGGAGGCGAGACGCGTGACGCTCTCGGCCATAGACCAATGCACTATCCCAGAACCCGAGAATATCTTTTCCTGCGGCTCCCCCGTCCACGAAGCGCCACCGTCAATCGGAGCGATGCAGCCCCTAAGGCTTGCCTCAAGTTCACTCTCCGTGTCATAGACGCGGTTCACCCCGGTCGTCATCTTCTCATCGAGGAACGAGCACGACAGCACCGCGAAAGCGGCAATCGCCATGGAAATGGCCCACATCATCATATTCATTATTTTCGTCTTCTTCATCATCAGAACAAGAATTTTATGTTAATCGTCCAACTGCGCATCTCCGGATAGGAACCATTATCGACCCCAGCCTTCATGAGATTGCTTCCGTAGCTGTTCACAGCCGGGTCCCAACCGGAATATCTCGTCAGGACAAAGACATTCCCGGCCGTGGCTGCCACAATCATGCTCTTCAGGGCAAAGTCCTTCTTTCTTATACGCAGGTCATAAGAAAGCGTCAGGTTAGCGAGCCTGAGGAAAGAGCCGTCCTCGACATAGCGGTCGGAATAGCGGTCGGTGTAGTCTTCCGAAGTCATGCTACCGACCGCTGGCCATACATTGCTGCGGTTTTCCGGAGTCCAAGCATTGACGTAGGCTTCCCGACGAACATTGGTGGAGGTATTGGAGACATTCCAGTCAGAATTGAGGTTTAGGTTGAATATCTCGTTGCCGTATGATCCCACGAATGTGGCGGAAAGCATGAGGCTCTTCCATCGCAGCGAGGTATTGAAGCCGAAGGTAAAGTCAGGATTGGGGTCGCCCACAACGCAACGGTCGCTCGGGTCGATATAGCCGTTTCCGTTCATGTCCTTGTATTTTATATACCCTGGTCCACGTGTCTCCCCGGCGGCGAAGCCGGGGGCTGTTTCGCCATCCTGGACGATGCCGTCGAACTTGTAGGCATAGAAGAGTCCCATCGGAAGCCCCTCCGCAAAGATATTTATCGATGGAGAGCCGTTAGTGAGCGACGCCCCCATGAAATACGGAGCATTAACAGTCCCGCCATCGGCGTCAGTCCGAATTTCCGAGCTTTCCTTTCCGCTGCCAATGTCCAGAATCCGATTCCTGTTCATGGAGATGTTTCCGCCCAATGTCCACTCGAATCGCTTTCCGAGTTTCACCGGAACTGAGTCGAAGCTGAACTCCACTCCCGCGTTGCAGACGCTACCCGAGTTCATGGAGATGGAGCCGAAACCCGATGACCACGGGATTATCATACTCTTGAGAAGATCGTATGTATTCTTGTAATACCCCTCAACTGAAAGCGACAACCGCCCCTTCCACAGGCTGAAATCCAACCCGACATTGGTCTGTTCGGTGGTCTCCCAACGGAGGTCCGGATTCGGAATGTTGCTCCGCCAGACCGCGAGCTGGCTGTAGGCAGGGTCGTTATAGCTGGATGGGATTGTTCCGACGGAATAGGTCTGCATCGTTCTATAGTTACCTATGGTCTGGTTGCCGACCTGTCCCCAGCCGACCCTAAGTTTGAGCATGGAGACCGTACCATTCCTAAACCACGGCTCCTCCGACATCCTCCACGCAAATGCGAAGGACGGGAAATAGCCCCAACGGTTCTTACGCGAGAAGCGGCTTGAACCGTCAAGACGATGGGTGGTTGTGAGGACATATCTGTCCTTGTAGTTGTACACGGCTCGCATGAACGCGGACATCATCGAGTTGTCGGATTCCGAATACCATCCCTTAGTGCTCTCCGCCGTATTCACCGAGGCTGTACCTCCCTTATACTGGAGTATATCCCAGCCGAGTATCTGCTCGGATTCGGTCCATCTGTGCGATAGCGAGCCGCCGATGTTTCCGGAAAGCCTATGGCCACCTTTAAAGGACTTGTTCACATCAAGGATAAAGTCACCGTTATAGCGTGCGCTCAGGTACTTGCTCACGGCGGCTGTTGTTCCAGTGGAAGTAGATATTCTCAACGACTTGAAGCGGTCTGTATCAGTCACGCTGACCTCTCCGCCGAACGAGACCTTCGCGCTCAGCCATCCCGTGAACTTGTAGCGGGCCGACACCGATGGGATTACCCTCATCTTGTCTTTCGTGTTCACGAAGTCGGAGAGCCATTTGTCTGGGGTAGATGTGCTTGTAGATTCAAAGTCCTCGGATTCTTCGGGAATATCCTCGTTCGTGAGCGTTCTAAAAGGCCGCGCAGCAAGGAGCGAACGAGTAAAGCTACCCTGAAGCCCAGCGTTTCCAGATGTCGATTGAGTCATGTCCGTGTGCGACCATGAGAAGTTGGTCTTGAAGTCTATACTGAGATTCTTCCCCACCGTCCTCGATAGATTGAGTCGCCCAGTGGCGGTATTGAAGCCCGTTCCGGAGAGGACACCATTGTTCCTGCGGAATCCGAGCGAAGTGAAGTAGGAGGTTTTAGACGGCCTACCGGCAAGGGAAACATAGTAAGACTGAGTCACGGAGGGACGCAGCATCGCGCTCTGCCAGTTCACCGGCCGCACCTTGAGTCCTTCCCTGCGGTGCTCGGTGTAGTTATCGGGATTCTCATAGACAAGGCTCACGAGCGTCCGGTTGCGCGGAGCAACGAAATCAATGAAGTCATCAAACTCAAGCATTTTCATCCGCCTGTTGACCACACCTACGGTCACTCCGGCCTGGGCCGTTATAGTTGGTCTGTCCCGTGTTGCGACCTTAGTGGTTATGAGGACAACCCCATTCGCGCCTTCCGATCCGTAAATCGCCGTCGCGGACGCGTCCTTCAGTATCTCGATGGAGGCAATGTCCTGCGAGTTTATGCCCATCAGACCGTTTGTCTGCATATTGGACTCGTTGTTGTCGGTTCCGTGGGAGAGATTCGAGACAGTTTCGGAACCACCGTTTATGATGACCCCGTCAATCACATAAAGCGGCTCATTGTCGGAGTTGAACGAGTTGGTGCCGCGTATTCTTATATCGACTCCGGCATCTGGTGCCGCGGAACTGCTCAGGACATTGACCCCTGACACCTTGCCCACAAGCATTCTGTCGATGGAAGATGAGTTCGCCGCATCATTGTCGTCAATTTTCACGGAACTCACGGCGCCCGTGAGATCAGACTTTCGCATATATCCGTATCCTACGACAACCACCTCATCAAGGCTTTCCACATCCTCCTGCAAGACGATATCGATGCGTTCTCGTCCTTGAACCTCGACCGTCTGAGGTTTGAAGCCGAGACAGGAAAAGTTAATCTTAGCATTCTCGATTGCCCCGTAGTCTAGGGACCAGCGTCCTTCAATGTCCGTGACGGCCGCGGCACCAGTTCCGCGTCCATTTCCATCGGCAAGCCTCACGACCACGCCTATCACAGGATTGCCCTTTCCATCGGTCACGGTCCCAATCACAGTCTGGGGTAATACGGTTTCAGCCGACACAGTTCCGGTCAATACAGTCTCGGCCGATGCATTCGGGGATTGCGCGAACAGCAGGTGTGCCGCGAGGACAAAAGTTATCAGTATAATCAGTCTCTTCATCTGAGGCAACTTGTTTTTCTCATATTTCCAAAGAAATATCAATCTGTTTCTTAAAACCCGAGCTTGACTCCGGCAGTCACAGTCCACAATTGCGGATAGATGTTCTCTGTCCCGGTCATCACGCTCAAGGCCTTGAGTACCTTTCTCATTTTCAGAGGGAGGTCATATCCGAGGCCGAGCCGCCCGAACTTGACAAAAGAGCCATCGCGGATAGTCCTACCATCCGGATTAAAGACGCTGAAGTCAGCTGCGCCGTAGAGCATAGCTTCGGCACGGAATCCGCCCCACCGAGCCTCAATCCCGAAGGAATACAGCCAGCGCGGAACGGAGGACCCGAGAGCCACCTTGTCGGCGGCAGTGATTTCTCCCTCTCCGGTAAGGTCCATCGGATTTCCGTCAGCATCATATCTGTAGCCGCAGAGCATCCCGACCGGGAATCCCTCGGCACTAGCCGTACTGTATTCACCATTATGCACTTGTCCCGGAATGGTCTGCGCCTCCGCCAAGAGGAGACAGTTTGCGTTGTACGAGCCTGTACCGTAGAGTTTCAGCGATGCATTGCGGGTCTTAAGGACAATGGCGTTGAAGTCGAGTTCCACTCCCCTGTTTCCGATGAGGCTTTCCTTCTGTTGGGCAAGGCTGCGGACGGAAGAGGTCCACATCGCCACGCCGCTGACATCCACCTGATGTCCGAATCCATAGACGGAGAAGCGGTCGGCGGTTTTCCTATCATAGTATTTCAACGTGAGGTTAATCCGGCCATCAATGAATCCGGCCTCAATCCCAGCCGTCCATTCCCGAGTGTATAGACGCACGAGAGTATCGAAGAAGGGGTTGCCGCCCTCGTCCGGAACAAAATGACGGGCTGTCATGACATAGTCGGTAAAGTCGTAGGGAATCGCATCCTGAAACATCGACGCGCCCAAATTACCAGTTAACGAGAGACATGAGACAGCTGAACTCCTCATTCCGGAAATCTTCCTCAGGTCGAGCCTTGCGGATGCGGTCGGAAGCAAAACCGGAGTCCATCCCCCGTATTTCGGGGAGAACTCGGCACGCGCTCCGGCCGTGACGGAGGCATAGCCCATGCAGTCATACTCAAGCGTGACAAAGGCTCCAGCCGTGCCTTGTGAAAGGTCATGGGCATAGGGATAGAAATGGCTATTCATGAAGTTGATGGCCTTGCCGCGCAGTTCCTCGGTGAGCATATTTTGGCCGCTCAGAGTATTCCAACGGTTAGACTTGCCGATGTATTCGGCTCCGGCCGTAACTATAATTCTATGGCTGGAAACAATGTAGGCGTTAAAGTTGAGAGCCGTCCTCGCCGAGTATTTGAGCAGGGAGCCGGACAGCATTGAGGCAGCCACATTATGCTGTGCCCCAAACTCGGTTGCCCTGCCATACCACAGCGTCCTTCGAAAAGTCATCCAGTCCGCGGAAATGCTGTTTTCCCATCGGAACATCTTCGCGAAGCTGAAATTGGCATAGGCAGCGGCAAGTCCCCGATATTCCATGGAACCGTCGTCACGAGAGGATGTCACGCCGTCCGTCCTATTCTGCCGGCCTGCTCCAGTCAGAAGCCTGAAGCCGAAGTCGAGGCATTTCCCGGCCCTGGAGTCGAGACCGGCGTTGAGGCCGCCGAAGTCGCTCCGTCCGCCCTCTATGCAGGCTGCTCTGCTGCGGAAATTTGCAGAAAGGCTGTAGCGGCTGTTCCCGACCTTGCCGCCGACCCTCGCATAGTGATTGTGCGAGACTCCGGCAGAAGCGTCCGTGACACCGGACGACGGAAATGAGACACCGACATTTGACAGCCAATCTACCTTGCAACTGCCTTCGGAGGGCGATTTGGTACTTATAAGGACCACACCATTGGCCGCGTCTGAGCCGTATAGAGCAGTCGCCGCAGCGTCCTTGAGCACCATTATGCTCTCGATGTCCAGCGGAGCCACCACGCCGAACGGATTGTTCGGAAAAACGGTCGGAGCGTCATCGAACTCTCGAAAGGTGTCAAGGCTACGGTTGACATCGGTACTCATCCGCACGCCGTCTATGATATAGAGGGGTTGGTTATCGCTTCGGAGAGAATTTACGCCTCTGATGTTCAGAATATTTCCAGAGATGACGCTACCATCAGCACTTGTCGCCCCTACTCCCGAAACCTTACCGACGATAAGATCAGCAGGGGTGTCGGAAAGGCCTCTGACTAGACTGGTGGAGTCCGTCACGGGCTTCTGCGCGAACGCCGTCAAGCCGCCGAGGCACAGCCAGCCAATGAATGCTATAATTGTCATTCCTTTCATAAGATGCCATCTTTTTCATTGGATTCCCGTTCTGCCTGCCGGACCGGGACGGTAAAAACCCCACCACCGCAGTGCAGTTTAATCTCACAGCAGCGCGGCCTGCGCCCGATGTTGTCGGCGAATGTCAGAACCAGCTCCGTGTCGAAACTGCCTCCGGAGATGCTGGAGACTTCATTATCAGAGAGTTTCACCCAATCGACGGACGTCGTGCGGTCGAGCGGATTCACCGCCCTAGCCGTCCAACTGCGGTTTGCTCTTATCACCAGGGTGTCTCGGACCGGAGATCCGTCTTCCAGCGACGCCGGCACCGTAACTTCGACCGGAACGGAGGCTATCGAGAGTATGCTTTCCACAGTCATTTCTTCACTGCATGAGAGTATAAAAAAGATGGACAGAACGCAGACGCATCCAGCCCGTCCCCCGAGCCACCTTCCGAACTTTAAGATTCTTTTCATCATTGCTGCTGGCTGCTTGGAACGATCCAGTACTTCTTGCCGTAATCCGCACCTGCCACCATTGTGAAAGTCGGAGACTTAGGGAAATAGTGCTTCGCAGGTTCGCAGGCTCCGAAAAGATCGTCCTGCTGTGTGACTGTTGCGACACAAGAACCCCCGTTTGCTATAAATTTCGACTTTGGTCCGAATGACATGAGATAATCCCCAACTTTATTGGAATATGTCGCCGAAACATTATACGATACACCACCGGTACAATTCTCAAGAACATTTGTCAAATACATATTTTTTATAGTTGCAGAATGCCAAAACATACAATTTGCAACCTTAACACTATGAATCGTGGTCACATCAATAATACCTTGAGTAGAAGACTCGGGACCGAGATCATAAGATGAGCAACGGATTAACGAAATGTCAAGGTCATCAAATGTGTAATTCGGATAGTACAACGCCACAATCGCACCTTTTTTTGCCAGACGGGTCACGCTGGCTCCGAATACATCAGTCTTTCCCGTGGCAAGCGTAGCCGGTGCGAACACGCATTCATTGAAAATCAGACTCTTAAGATTCTGCACTGATGTAAACAACGCATCTCCCTCAGCATCAGTTTTCTCTGCAACTGTCGTCCGTTTACTGCAACTAAAAAAAGAAGCATTGGCGCGAAGAATACAGTTATCAAAGCGCATTGATTTCGGGACAGCATAACTTGCTGAAGTTTCCGTGAAGATTCCGTATATCGTATTGGTATTTGTCAGAGTGCAGTCCTCAAAGAAAAACTCCGACACACCGTGAGCCGCACCATCTTTTCCTGTGAATAAAGGCATTGAGGTATTAAATGATGAAAGTGTTATATTCTTCATCATCACCTTTCCGTCAAGCATCCAGCGATATGCTCCAGCTTTGTTAATTCGGAGCACCGGCTGATTTGCGTTACGGTAGCGACCTATGATTATTCGGTCCTTTCCGATTTCCTTTGTCGAAGCTGTTGCCTTATATGAATCCGCACTGCTATCGTTATCAATGAAAAGTATTCCACCATTAGTCTCGTCATCAAACGGTGAGGCCAAAAAATCCCATGTCATTTCATTAGGAATCGTCTTGACCTGCGCCTTTGGATAAGTACGCCTATTGATGACATTTCCGCAGATTGTGATGTCCAATCCGGCATTGTACTGTCCGTAGAAGTCGTCGCTTATTTCGGACTTGCCGGCAAGGTTCAGATTAAAATAGAGTATATCATGTCCGGTGTCGGCAGTGAGATTGAGAGGCTTAGACGATGCGGCGACATACATCTTTCCGTCGTCAGTCGTCACGATGAACTGAATCCCGGCATATTCCGCACGCGCCATGGCAACATAGAGCTGTCCGTCAAAGTTTTTCGTAGCCTCCTCGTTGGCCGGTTTTGCCGAAGCGACTTCGCAAGGGGTGCCGAGAGTAAGGACTATGCCATTAGACTCACCCAAAGGGAGGTATGAGAACTCCGCTGCAGAGGTCTCAGCCTTTCCGCAGAAGCCACCGACAACAAAGTTCCCGTCCGCATCCAAAGGATTGACCTGAACTTTCGTGACCTTTGCAATCGTCTCTTCCGTGCTATAGATATTAAGGGCTATGAGGCCAGCAACAGGGCTGAATGAAAGCGCGGCTTTGCCGTCAGCACCTATGCTTCCCTTAGCATACATAGGGACATTAGCCCCATTCAGAACGCCACCTGCGGTCTGGCTCTGCATTTCCGGAACCTCCACGACGACGCGCTTCGCTGTGCTCACCGGATTTGCCGGGTAGACCGCATAAATCTCCGTCGCAGCCTCGTTAACCTCGGCGGAAATTTCAGTATCAACGGAATTATACACAGGAGTTGACTTCCCGTCGCCTCCGTTTGAGAAAAGGTCAAAGCTGTCGCCATCGCTCCAGTGAAGCCTTGGCTCAGATTGGTCGAGCGTGGTCTTTGTTCGGCGTATGTCAGTCGTGAGGGATATTGTCACCATTCCGTCGGTATTCTCTCCGGAAACAGTTTCTCCAAGGTTTTCCTTTGTGCAGGAAAATGTGCAGAGGACGGCGGCAAGGCCAATCCCGAAAGATAAGTAATCAATTGAGCGCATCATCGTCGAAAATGTCATAAGTTAAACTTCCGTTCAGCGTGCCATTCCAGTCGAGACCGGCTGTGCTTCGGCAAAAGCCTGCTTCTATCTCCATTGCATAGAAAGTGCATTCAGGAGACTCGTAATCAATTTGTGGTTCTTTCATCATATATTGCATATATGTTTATGATAAAACATGACGGCATATGCCGACAACGCAAAATTGATATTTTTACGTCGTCGTTATTTTATAAAAAACGCACAATTTTGTAGAAATTACGCACTTTTGACGCATTCCCGGAATTTTCTTGGAGTCATTCCGTACATTCTGGTAAACGCCTGAGAAAAATATGACGATGAGGCGAATCCCACCGATGAGGCGATTTCCGAAATAGGATATGACGGGTCCGCGAGCAGTTCCTGCGCCTTTCGTAGCCTCACGGCCAGAATGAACTCGCCAGGCGTCATATCAAGCATGGACTTCATCTTCTTGAGCAGGTTTGACTTGCTCATGCAGGCCGCCTCCGCAAGGTTATTGACACGGATGGATGGGTCGGAGATGTTTTCTATGACATATTCCTGAATACGCGCCAGTAGTTTCCCATCCGGGCCACCGGTCTTCCCAGCCGCATCGGAGACGGGATAGGCCGAATAGTGGTTCGATACTCTCTCCCTATTCCTTATGAGTCCGCGGATTGTGGTTTCGAGAAGTTCGTATGTAAACGGTTTCCCTATGAAGGCATCAGCCCCAAATTCGAGGCTCAAAATCCTTGCCTCTCCCTCTGGCATGGCCGATATGACAAGGATAGGGATGTTCGCGAGCCGCCTATTCTTCTTCACTTCACGGCAGAAGCTGAAACCATCCATCCCTGGCATCACCAGATCTGTAATTATCACACTCGGCACGCCCTCCCTCTCTATGCATTCAAGAGCCTTCTTCCCGTCCGGAACAGCAAGCGCGATGAACTGTGGGGAGAGCTTTTTTACAATGTAGTCCGCCATCTCATCGTTATCCTCGACAATCAGTATCCTGCTCATACCCTCCCCCGAAAGGTTCGGAGCATCCTTTTTCTTCCCGCAGTCCTCCGCTTCTGGTTCAGAAACCGACTTTCTCAATGGAAGTTTCAGCACGAAGCGGTTCCTGTCTGTCGCATCATCCATCGCAAGGCTCCCGCCCATGAGCACTGCCAGTTTGCGGCTTATCGATAGGCCGAGTCCGGTACCAGGCACATTCAGGTTTCCGTCCTCATAGCGCACGAGCGGATAAAAGATTTTCTCCCTCATCTCTAGCGGAACAATGGTTCCGTCATTCTCCACGACGACGATGAAGTTTCCGTCGGCTTCCGTTAGGGAAAGACGGACATCGCGGGAGGAATATTTCAAAGCATTTGACATCAAGTTTGTCAAAATCTTGTCAAAGTGCATTCTGTCGAGGAATGTATTCATAGGGGTGTCCGGAACTTCCGAGGTGAAGCGCAGGCCCTTTTTCCGGGCGGAGATTTCAAAGCGTCTGAAAACTGCCGAAACGAGGAAGCATACATTGCTATCCTCCGGGTTCATCTCGTAGTTTATGGAATCGAACTCACGGATATTCAGGAGTTCGTCCAAAAGAGAATCCAATTTCGCCGAGTTTCTGTTTATGATTTCCACATCCTCAATGACGGATTTGTCCGAGAAATTGTGGAAACGCCTTGCAAGCGACTCGGCGGGTAACTTTATCAGAGACAGCGGCGTCTTTATCTCATGGGCTATGTTCGAGATAAACTCAACCTTAGAGGCATAGAGCTTCTTCTCGTTCTCCGACTCACGGACAAGGGACTCCGTCATTGCGCGCGACTCGGCGTCACGAAGAGCCTTCCTGCGGAAAGCGAGAATTATAAGACCTACGATGAGCACCAACAGAATAACATATAGGACTATCATCCCGGCGCTCAGCATGAACGGCGGACGCACCCGAAAACGAATCTCGCGGGTCTCCGGACGAAATTTGCCTCCGTTATCAGCGGAAGCTATCATAAGCCTGTAGTTCCCAACTGGAAGGGAAATGAAGCTCAGCTTTCCTTCCCTGACGGGTATCCACTCGCTCGACATTCCCTCCAGACGATAGTGAAGTGCGGAATTTCGCGGCATACCATAGTTCATGTCCGACACGTTCATTTCAAAGGAATTACAGCCGTAAGGTAGCTCAATGCGGTCGGAAGTGACAATATTTCCGGAATCGGTCCCGCTGCCTTTGCCGTCAAGTATTCTGAAATCGGTGAGCGACATCCTTAGGCTCTTCGGGCAGGAATTCCTGAACGCCGAAGGGATGAATGAAACAATCCTGTCCTTCATCCCTGCATAAATTCTCCCATCGCCGCCCATAATCCCAGCAGCGTAGTTGAACGATAGGGGGTCAAGTCCGTCCTTCCAACCATATTCCATGCTCCTCCCCGTCGCTGGGTCGAAAAGAATCAGCGACTCAGAAGTGGTCAGCCACAGCATCCCGTCGCCGTCCGCAACGATGCTGAATATTGGCTCTGTCAGTCTTCCGACGATGCCCGATGCTTTGACAAAGCAGTCGTCACCCTCTGATAGGAAAAGTAGTCCGTCGCCGTAAGTGCCCGCCCAAATCCGCCCGTCAGCGCTCTGAACGAGAGACGAGACCTTATAGGAGCAGGAACGTCCGTTCTGACGATTATAGTACGTGGGAGCGGTTCTGTCCCATTTCATTATCCCATGCACGAACGAACTCGCCCAAATGCGCCCTTCGCGGTCCTGAATTATCGAGGAGCAGGCATGAGGAACTATCTCATGAAAATTTCCGAAGCTCCCGAGAATGCCATGGTTTCCCTCGAAAGCGCCGGAATCACCATCATAACGACCTCCACTGGAGCTGTAATTAAGGGAGTTGCCGCAGGAAATCCAGAATCCTCCGTCCCTATCCCTGAAAAAGGCCTGCACGCCGCCGGGAACCATCAGACAGTCCAGTACTCGGAAGGTTTTCCTATCAATGACACAGACATGATTCCTATTTCCGAGCCACAGCCTATCCCCATCGAGATACATAGTTCCGAGTTGGGTGTTCATCCGGGACTCTTCCGGCAGAGGGATCTTTTCGAAACGGCCATCGGAGGGGTAGAAACGATAGAATCCTGAGCCTAACGAGGTAAGCCAGAGGAAACCGCCGTCGGGGTCAAAGGCCATGTTGCGCGGCCGGAAATTCACATCCTGCGTCTCTGGGAAAGAGATCCTGAGGGAGGCGGGATTGGCAACGATGTGAACGATTCCGCTGTAGTAGGTTCCGCACCAGACTCCTCCAAGATAGTCCTCGGCCAACACTCTCACCGACTCGGGAAGGATGTCAGTACTTCCGAGTCCGGCCGTATAGTGTCCGATTTCGTTAAAGTTCACATCAAAGACCGTCACTCCTTCAGGTGTAGCGCACCATATTTCCCCGTTTTCCCGCACAAGAACATCATAGACTTTCATTCCACGCACTTCCGGCACCGGAGAGGTCTTACCGTCAGACGAATCCGTTCTGAAAAGTCGCCAGTCAGGGGATATGCTGAATATGGTCCCGCTGGACGAAGGAATCCGGAGTTCAATCTGAGCGAGCTGATTGTTCAGCGCATCCAGACGGTACATTCCGTCCGGAGTCTCGACAAGGATGCTGCCGTCAGTGTCCTCGTACAGGCAGCGCGGGTCGTTCATGGTTATGTGCCGAAAATTGTAGCCGTCGTAGCGGTCTAGTCCCTTGCAGGTTGCCACCCATATGAAACCATGGCTGTCGCAGAGAATATCGTTCACGGTGTCATCGGAGAGGCCGTTGTAGATATTGAATCTCTCTGTAAGAGGGTGACGTTCAAACGAATATGAATCAACAAAAGAAAAAGACGACACGATAAGTACCGCCATGCAGACGCGTAGTCCACGCAGGATTATGTCCGATCCGTGATTCATTCCATATTCAGTTTTTATTCGCTAAATTCTTAGCACCGCTTAGAAACCCAAATTAAACAGCTTCGCAACCTATGCGGACAAAAATAAGAAAAATATGAACTATATTTGCATGGTTCGTAAATGACCCCTTATTATACATAATTGCATTCGACATGAAAAGATTTACGGCACTGATGACTTGCGCGGTCATCACCATCCTCGCAGCCGTCACCGCACACGGACAGGCAAAAACATCAGAATCACACGTATTCACCGCCTCAAGCGGTATCAGTATTCCTTATAGGATTTCCCTTCCGGCGGGCGATGTGAAAGACCGTCCGCTCCTGCTTTTTCTCCACGGAGCCGGAGAGAGGGGCAGCGACAACGAGGCTCAACTGAAACACGGTGGGGAGCTACTTCTCGGAGCTACGGAGCTTGAATACGTGATTGTGCTCGCGCCGCAATGCCCACAGGAAGGATGGTGGGTGGAGACGGATCATCCTACCAGTCTGGAAGACCGCGCGGAGAGGACATTTCCACTAAATCCGCTTCTTACCTACCCCCTGCGGGCAGTCAAGGAACTCGTCGATTCGCTTGTCAGTTCAGGAGCCGCAGATCCACATAGACTCTACTGTACTGGGCTTTCGATGGGCGGAATGGCGGCACTCGACATGATGCTGCGCTGGCCGGACCTATTCGCGGCCATTGAGCCAATATGCAGCGCGGTCAACATCCGCCGACTTGAGCAGTATGAGGGACACACCGCTGTCAGACTCTTCCATGGAGAATGCGACAGTACAGTCCCAGTACATTTTTCTCGCGAAGCCTACGATGTCCTCAAGAAGAAGGAGCTCGATGTCGAGTACATAGAATACCCGGAGACATGGCACAACAGCTGGGACAAAGCCTTCGCCGAAAGCGATTTCCTGTCCTGGATGCTCAGCCGGGAAAAATAAAACTGCGTCAAAGAACTTTTACAGTCAGAGGATTGTTCACAGCAACAGCCTGCTCCTTCATATACTCATTCCAAGCCTCGGGGCTTTCGATTCCTCCCTTGTTCCAGCCTGAAGCGGTCCAATAGTCAACAGTTTCGCCGCATTTCACACGGAATCTCAGAACGGCGTGACCGTCAAGTTCACAAGGCTCGGCAGCGAAACGGTCGGAGAGTATAAGACCGATGCTGATGAGGTCGTCATTAACTTCCTCACGTGAGTCGGAAGCCAATTCGGTGAAAGAAATGTAGTCCTTTCCATAGACTATGGACTTTACATCGTGAAGAACTGCGCCGACGACAACATCGAGAGAATCCTTTCCGGGAGTTTCAAACGATGCCGTCCAATGCACCAGACGGGTGTTGGCGTCAAGGGAGAGACTGCGTTTCACAGTCACGGCCGCGGCGTCGAATTCAAACTCCGGCCAGGTGAACTCAGCCGCAGTCCTGAGCGGACCGTTGCAGAGGCGTTTCTGGGTGGCGTAGTTGTCGCCGATGAAAATCCGTCCGTCAGAAACCGGAGCACAGGAACCGCCGCCGAGAGTCTTTCCGACCATGTAACAGTCCATCCCCTCACCATGGTTGCGATGGAAATCCCTGCCGGCAAGCCATCTGTCAAACACAAGTTCCGGAGTGTTCTTTATGAAAATATCAGGACCGAATGTCCGCGGACCTTCAAGCGCCGGGCCATAGATACGCCCGAGGACAAGGTTGTTTTCGAACTCGTAATCGTCCTTTCTTTCAGGCACATACCTGCTATTGACGAGCGTGTCGAAGACAGCACGCTCCCCCTTCGCGATGCTGAAAGTCTCATGTCCGCCGGCTTTCACATCTGTTTGAAAAATAATTGAAAGCTGTCCGTCCGCATCGGTGATAACCTGCGAAGGAAGCTGTACTCCGTCAGCGGCCTTAACAACGGCATTCTCAGCCGAAAGTCCGCGTATGCCAAGCGCGTCAAATGGTACGGAGATCGTCTCCGCATGCCTGTCCACCGATGAATCATTGGTGACAGAAACAGTTCTGTCCTGCACTCCGCAGGCGCAGAGAAGGCAGGACAGAACAGAGATTGCAACAAAACGTTTCATTGCCGAAAACTATTTAGGCTGCTTGCCGATGTAGGCAAGGATTCCGCCATCGACATAAAGAACATGACCGTTCACGAAGTCGGAAGCCGAAGATGCGAGGAAAACAGCCGGTCCCTGAAGGTCAGCGGTCGTGCCCCAGCGTGCAGCCGGAGTCTTTGCAACGATGAACGCATCGAACGGATGCCTTGAGCCATCGGCCTGGCGCTCGCGAAGAGGCGCTGTCTGAGGAGTTGCGATGTAGCCCGGACCTATACCATTGCACTGGATGTTGTACTCGCCATACTCAGAAGCGATGTTGCGGGTGAGCATCTTGAGTCCGCCCTTGGCTGCTGCGTATGCAGAAACAGTCTCGCGGCCGAGCTCGGACATCATTGAGCAGATGTTGATAATCTTTCCGCCGCCCTGCTTGATCATTGAAGGAATGACGGCCTTTGAGACGATGAACGGAGCGTTGAGATCGACGTCAATCACCTGACGGAACTCCTCAGCCTTCATTTCGCACATAGGGATGCGCTTGATGATGCCGGCGTTGTTCACGAGGATGTTGATCGGGCCGAGGTCGTTCTCGACTTTCTTTACGAGCTCCTGGACCTGCTCTTCCTTAGTGACATCGCAGACATAGCCCTTGGCGTCGATGCCGAGTTCCTTGTAGGACGCGATACCCTTGTCAACAAGCTCCTGTTTGATGTCGTTGAAAGCAATCTTTGCTCCGGCCTGTGCGAATGCTGTGGCAATCGCGAATCCGATTCCGTAAGATGCGCCTGTTACGAGCGCAACCTTCCCTTCGAGTGAAAAATTTACCATATCCTTACGAATTAGTTTGTTTATATTTTTCTGCAATATTACAAAATATTTCCGGAATTCCGTGTGCGTTCACGGAAAAATTTGCAGAGAATGACGGAATATGATATATTTGCATCATCTATACGCATGTATGACAAAGAAAATACAGATAATCATGTCTATTTTGAAACTTATTCTCACGGCAGTTTTCGCCGTTTCTACAATCATCCCCGCATTTGCGCAGACAGAGCCCGAAAGAAAGGATAATGAGGTCGTATGGACCGAAACGGACGGAGTGACGATTCCGTTGCCGCCGAAAGCGCATCCGAGGCTGTACCTGCGAGATGCCAATGTGCCGGAGCTTCGCGAAAAGATGAAGACTCCGGAGGGTAAGGCAATTTTGAAAAAAATCAAAAAAGCCGCCAAGCCCCGCACGGCCGAGGAAGAAGCTGCGGTGACCGACCACGGATTCCGCTACTACGCACAGATGAGAGGTGTCACTTCGCAGTCGCAGCTTGACGCACTCGCCTATCTCACCGAACACGACACACAGGCTGCCGACAGGGCCATTACCGCTATGCTCGACACCCTGAAACGCACCAATTTCGGAACGAAAAACGACCTTTCCAGGGCAAGCGGCTCGATGATGATGGTAGGGTCGATAGTTTACGAC
>ERZ1026882.680-NODE-680-length-16678-cov-5.690429_pt1 | contig 16678 bp, 16 predicted proteins | sample MGYA00380171_ERZ1026882 | MGnify/ENA primary metagenome ERZ1026882 (study PRJEB33269, sample SAMEA4719807) | human gut metagenome | biome: human-associated habitat; feature: organic feature; material: feces | place: Cameroon | collected 2013-10 ...
CCGACATTGATTTTATCGTCGAACAAATCAATAATTTTTCAAAACACGGATTTAAAGAAGTTGTCCTAACAGGAATTCACATCGGACAATGGGGCAAGGATATAAACCACCCGTTTATGGATTTGCTCAAAGCTATTGAAGAAAAAACAACGATTGAAAGATACAGGCTCGGCTCGCTTAATCCGTCTGAAATCACAGACGAAATCCTTGACTACTTGCAAAAATCAAAGAAATTCTGTCCACATTTTCATCTTTCGCTACAATCCGCTTGCGACAAAACTCTTCGTTCTATGAACAGATTTTATAAAACAAATGATTACCTCGCGCAAATTGAAAAAATTAATTCAATGTTTGAACTTCCATTTTTGGGTAGTGACATTATTGCAGGCTTTGCAGGCGAAACAGAAGAAGATTTTCAAACAACTATTGAAAATTTGCAAAAATCCGGACTTTCGCAAATTCACGTTTTCCCATACTCTGTCCGAGAAGGTACAATTGGTGCAAAATCTCCAAACCAGCTAGATGACAAAACAAAGCAGATGCGTGCGGATATTATAAAAGCTCTCTCTTTTATCAAAAGAAAAGAATTTATTGAGAAAAATATCGGGAAAACTCACGAAGTTTTAATCGAAAAACATTTTGACAAAAAACTCGGACTATTGAAGGGCGTAACAAGGAATTACCTGACAATTATTGTAAATTCCAAAGATGAAAGTAAATTCAACTCCCTACAAAATGTCAAAATTACAAAACAAGAAAATGGAATAATTTTTGGAGAACTAGTATAATTCGATTCTAACTCGAAATATTTATCTAAACATTACTTAAAGATTAGACCTTTTGGTGTTCAGAAAAAATTTTTACGTGATTTAATAAAAGTATGAAACCTATAGGTTTAAATGATATACAGGCTTTATCCCGCGCAAGACAGATTTTTCATGATTGTTATCTTGTGAGTTCTTTAAATGCTTTTTCACGCAGTTCAAAGGGGCAAAAAATTTTACAAACCCATATAGCGCACGATGAAAGAGGTTATGTCGTCAGATTTTCTAAAATTAAAGATGGTGCAAAAGACTTTTTTATCAGCCAAGAATTTATGGATAGTATTTCACTTGCAGATTCAGCAGGCAAAAAACACCCAACCCCACAGATACACAATCCGATTTTAAAAGCTGTAGAACTTGCTATGCGCCAATTAATAATTGAAAACCCTTTCAAAAAATCAATTATTAACAGATTGGCATTTGGCTATGAACCCTTTGAATACAACAACCCATCAAGGTTTATGGAAATGTTTACTGGTATAAAACCGAGAATTATCAACGAAAAAACAACACACATGACACTTAAACAGAATGCGGATAAAGTTATTGATACCTTCTCCAAAATCGCTAATGATGAGGACAGTTGTTTTGTTCTCGGAACAGGGTTTAAGCGTCCGACGACTTTCGTTGATTGGCATTGCTACACTGTGAAAAACGTTGATGACGAACTTGGGAGAGTAGTACTACAAGAACCAAGAACACATGAACAAATAGCACTGCCTTATGAAGTGGCTATTCAGAGATTTAAATTTCTTGTAGGATATTTAGGCAAGGATCTTACTCCATAACCGCCTGTAACAACGAGCGGCACAAAAAACAATACAAACGACAAGCATTAATTTTTCGTCTTATTCAGAATCTAGCTATTATAGGGCAAATATGTCCAAACCTCGCTACTTTTTAGATTTTAATAGGATAATCAGGTTTGATTTCATAGCCATCAAGCCATATTAATGCACCACAAACATATGCATATTTGTCAGCACAGAAATTTTTCAATTTCTCTCGTCCATACCCAGATCCACTCCAATAAAATTTCCCTTTTCTAACATCAATATCCGCTTCAAACGTATCACGTCCCCAGATATTTGGGGCTTTTTTCCCATTTATGTCGACATATATAATTAAATTTAGCATAGTATATTCATTAGAATAATTCATTCGAAGAAAGGTAGTCATGCCATTTGCTAACTCAATAATACAGTATTTAGCATCAGAACTTTCAAGATTCCATTTTTGTAAACTTCCATCAACTTTATAATATACGGGATATCCAGCATCTTTCAAGCTTACATAGCCATAATAATTACTTGTCTTTAAATATGGTAAAAAGTATTTTTCTGTTATTCTAATAAGTGTTTTTTCAGCATTTCCACTTCCTGCATCAACACCATAGCTTGCACCTAAATCCCAATTTTGAGGATCTCCGTTTTCTGCGATTGAAAAATTAAGCATTTGAGTAAACAAGCTTTCAACAGTTTTTAATTTTGTTGTAACCTCTTGTTTTTTATAATGTGCAACAATAGAAGGAATTGTAAGTGCTGCAACAACGCCGATGATGCCAAGGGTGATGAGAACCTCTGCAAGAGTAAACGCGGATTTTTTATGTAGGTCGGATTTGCCAATCGACAACGAAACTTTACTGTAACATAAGTCTTCCCTGATTAGGGAAGATTTAGATGGGTAAGCAATTTGATTTTTTGTTTTTATAGAAACTAACTTAGATGCAAAGATGCCAAGAGACTTAGAAGCGTGGTTTGTTTCGGTTAAATTATTCATGTGTATTCCTTTCAATTTAATTGTATTATACAATAAATAAGCTGGATTCTTTGCTTGCATCGTAGGCGAGTAACGAGCCGTACGAGGCAGGATACCCTTTAGGGTATGCTGACGCTCAGAATGACAAAAATTACGACTATTTTCATGAACCACTTTGGTAAAATCACCCTCGCCCCAAAGGGGAGTAGGGTAGAATTTCTTAATGAACGGCAGTAAATTTAGAGTTTCGTTGTCGGCATAGCAATGCCGACCTACCTTAGCTGCTTGGCTTCCTAGCTGCTTAGCTGCGAAATCAGCTCCTCGTACTACCCCCCCCGAGGGCTCTTCTAATATCTAATTTTTTCATAACTTCGTCCTTTCTCAACATTTTAACTTCCTTACGGGCAAAGACTTTCCCAATCAGGTTCATCATCTTCTTCTCCAGGTTCTACAATATGTTCTCCACTTTCCAACATTACCTGCAAAGTCCATTTAAGCTGCTGTTTATATCGTGCTCTTGCCTTTTCAGAAGTTTTAGCACAGAACAAAAAGCTCGGAATTTCTTTTATCTCAATATAATGGTACGGATTACCGTCAAAATCGGTATCTTCGCCCTCTATCACGGTCCAATCAAGTCCGAGGTAGTAATCTAAGTCTTTGTTATCCATCTGCTAACCGTCCAACGAATTTTCATTCAACGGCTGAGTAATCATAATACCCTCGCCACCTATAACATCAGCTTTTTGTCCCTCAATATATAAGTAAACAGGTTTATTTGTGTTTCGTTTAGCGGTTTTAATCAACTGATAAAGCCTTTTGTACAAACTATCTGTTCCACCACCGTTTTCAAACGCTGAGTTCAAATTGATGACAACCTTGTCAGAACTTTCTGTTATAGAAATAACACGAGTTCCGGCAGGAATTTCAGAGTAAACTCCTTTTGATTTTTCATAAGCTGTCGGACCTGCAATCAAAGCACGAACTGCAAACTTAATTTTTGAACCATCTACATCTTTGTCATATTGACGATTTACAGCTCTATAAACTTCTTGTTTAGAACCGTCTTGTCCAATGAAAAATACATTGGCATAAACTTTTTCCACAGGTTTTTGAACTTCCGGTTGCTCCTCTTGCTCTTGTGGAATTTGAGTTTCAGGAACCGGCGTCAAAGGTCCTGACACATTTTCATCATTGTGATAAAGCATTCTCAAACCTAAAACACAGCAAACAACAACCATTATAACAGCTGTAACACCTAAAAAAACTCGTTCATTCTTTCGCATAATCTATTCCTTATCCTTTAGAATTGTCGCTTTTCCATCAATTTTTATTTTTCCGTCAGAAATCTTGACTGTTTCTACGCTAAATTTTGCCTCTTTATTCTCCAATATTTTAGCAGAAAAATCAAGTGGATTAATATAATTAAACAATCTTGAAAGTTTATCAACATCTAATGACATCGTGTTATTCATAAAATTTGTATTTGCGAGTAAGATTTTGTTGTTTTCAACTTTCAAATCAGCACTGATAACAAGCTGTTTTGTCTTACGTACAAAAGGAATTGCATAATTCATAACATAATACATTTTGTTATTTCTCAATTTTACACGAGTAGAAGTTATTTCAAATAAATTCAATCCGCCCGTAATACCGTTCAAATCATCAATCATACGTTTATAATCAGAAGATTGCATAGTTTTGTTCAAGTCATCTTCTGTAATTTCAGCCTCAAAAGATAACGGAATATCTTCTTTTACAATGTAATTTCCTTTTTTATCAGGTGCAACGTAGTTAAAATTGCAAAGCGTTTTCGCATCAAAAGATGAGATATAAACGCCCTGTACATTAGCATTTTTACCAATTATTTCAAGCGACTTAAACCTTCCGGCCTTCAAATCTCTTGTGCTGAAAGAGTCCAGTTTAACTTTCACATCTCCGCTTGTAATATTTTTCTTAATTGCTTTTTTAGTTAAACTTTCACCAATTCGCTCTGCCAAAAAATTTTGTCCTGTCACTGTACTTACTCCACGAGAAAAACCTGACGTTAAATCATAAGGAGCAGGACATTTTAATGTTTCACAATCTTTTGCCTGAACATTCTGAGCAACAAGCAATAATACTAATCCTAAAATAATCTTTTTCATTATAAAAACACTTTCTTTAATTTTATTTTGTCATTATCTGCAACTCCAACAGCGCAGATTTCGACATTATTATATACCAAAATTACAAAATTTCCAAATTTTATGTCTTCTCGAGGAGAAAACTCAATTGGCATGCCATTTTTAATTTTTGCCAAATCACTTTCTGTCACAGCAATTCTTGGCAAATCCAGTACGTCTAACGGATTAACAAAATTTTTCTCAACCTCAACCGTATCAAGTTGGAAACTGTCTTCAACCCTGAAACTTCCGGCTTGAGTCCGAATTAACTTAACCAAATATCCGCCACAACCGAGATTTTGTCCTAAATCGTTGGCAATAGAGCGAATATAAGTTCCTTTTGAGCATTTTATCAGAATTTGAGCTTGTTGATTTTCTTCATCAAACACTTTCAGTTCAATATTTTCAATTACAACTTTTCGCGGGTGAATTTCAACTTCTTCGCCTTTTCTGGCATACTCATAAAGTTTTTTACCCTTCACCTTTATTGCAGAAAAAATCGGTGGCAACTGAGAGATCTCTCCAGAAAATGCCTTTAAGGCTTCTTCCACCTCTGATTTTGTTACTTTTTTACCAGAAACAGATGTTTTTTCACCATCTAAATCAAATGTGTTTGTAGAAGCTCCAAACTGCACTGTTGCAAGGTATTCCTTATCATCTTGAAGATATTCGATTAATCGAGTGGCTTTTCCGACACAAATTGGCAAAACACCTTCAGCAAAAGGATCCAGCGTACCTGTATGTCCGATTTGTTTGATTTTTGTAACACGTCGCAAAACAGCAACAACATCATGTGATGTCATTCCGACAGGCTTATAAATATTCAAAAAGCCGAACAGCTGTTTCTTTTCGCTACTCAAATCCTTGCTTACCAAAGCCGACATTACCTCTTATATTTCCCCGCGAGAGATTTTGTCGATCAGTTCACTGACTCTTGAACCTTTTTCCAAAGAATCAGTATAGACAAAACGTAATTCAGGAGTAAGTCTTAGACGAATACGTTTCCCAACTTCATAGCGAATTTTTGGAGTACTTTTTTCAATAATTTCTTTTGTTTTTACAATTTGCTCATCTGAACCCAAAACGCTATAAATAACCTTCGCAAAAGAATTGTCGTGCGCAACTTCCACGTCCAAAATCGACACAACACCTGCAAGACCTCTAATTTCTTTTCTCAAAATTTCAGAAATATCTCTCATTAATTCTTTTCTAACACGTTCATTTCTTAGAGTCATATTTTTCTCCTTGTAGTAACTATATTGTATCATAAAATCTGTCGTTCGCACACGTAGCTTGACAAAAATTAATACGACAAAGAATATACTTCGCCGTATTGATTAATTTGATTGTTTACGAGCTATCAAGCCAAAAGTCATTTCACCACACTAAACGCCGTAATCTTTTCAATTCCGACATTTAGCCAATCATATCTGAAGCACACATAGTCATTGCATTCACAATCATCATCATTACAAGTACAGTAATCCGAAAGCCTACAAACCGTCACATTTTCCAGAGTTATAAAATCATCATGACATTCATCACATCGCCCTTCCGGCAAATAAATATGACCATCAATTTTTAAGTGGTTGGTAAAAACAGTGAGCTTATTTGAGCCACTTTCTTCAACTATTTTACTAATAGGTTTTAAAATATTTCTAGACATAATTTCTCCTTTACAAACACTTTTTGTTGGGGCAAAAATTTGCGCCCTACAGATTTACAGTAAAAGAGAAATTTGCAGAAAATAAATCCGCCAAAAGAGCAGTGGCAAATACAAAATTGCACCGAGTTATTCAATAAGCTGGATTCTTTCGGCTCTGGAGAGCCTCAGAATGACGAAAATAGCTGATATTCACGTCATTCTGAGCGAATGCGAAAGAATCCAGCTTATTTTTAAATGACCTTAGTGCCTTAGTAACCTAACAACTTAACTAAACAGGCTTCGCATCTTTGCCTCTAAGCATCTTGGTATCTAAACGCCTAGCTGCCTCTAGAACCATCTAATCGGGCTTACCTTTTTTATTGAGCAAGAATTTTTTTCCTCACTACAAGTCGCAGATTCTGTAACAGCAGGAGTTCTTGAACAATATTGCGTTGCTGCACCTACATAACCTGACATACAAGCTGCTTGTCTAAACGATATACTTTTTGCTCCGTCCAGCCAAAATTGTGTTGCACCTTGTGCATCTACAGAATCAACTTGAATACTCGTTTGAAGATAGTATCTGCTTCCTCCGCCAAACCCTGATATATCAGCAGTATTATAGGCAGGAATAACTTTACCTGAAAGAGTTACATAGAATGGGAAAATATCTTCCCACAACTTTGAGTTTCCGTTTTTAGCGCCATCAATATCTATGTATAGCGTATAACCAAATTCATCAGTATAAATTTTGGTTCCGCCAGTTTCTTTTTCAATATAATTTTTGTGTTCACCATCAGCAAGTGTAAATTCGCTAATATCAGTAGGATTTTGAGAAGCATTAAAGACTCTCATTCCATTTCTAAGAACAATATCCGGGACAATTCCAGAAAAATCAGTAACATCAGCAGCAACCGCTCCGCCGCTACATAGCGACTCACCGGCTTTTGTATTCACAATTGAAACAAACATTTCACAGAAATTGGCACCTTTTCTAGGAATAGTTGCGTTATCCGGCACACAACCACAAGGTTCACTTGAGCTCCAGTGCTTCCCTTTCTCACATGTTTCTTCGGAAAGATAAGTACAAGTGCTTGGATCATAATTCGTTTTACGGGACTCGCAATAATCTTTTCTTTGCTGTTCCTCACTTATCTGAGTACATGGTGGTGGCGGCGGTGGAGGTGGATCCTCAGAGTTTACACATTTACACTCCGTTTTAGACCATGTTAAGCCACTCGTATATTTACACAAATCATATGTACGATATCCACACAAAGGCTCAGCTTGGTACATTCTTTGATTTTGGCAATATTCTTGATATTGTTCCTCTCTCGCTGGAATTCTAACTTTTCTTGAAGTATCTACTGTGGACCTACAATACCAGCCCGTCTCACCTGTATCCGGATTTGTTAAACGCTGAGGCGATACACCGGACTTAGCTCCTGTAACGTTACAGGAGTAATCATAATCCCCATTGTTCGAATCAAATTGACGCCTCGCTTTTACGTACTTTACATTAAAATCATCAACATCAATAGTACATTCTCCGCCATAAGGCTCTACCGGAGAAAATTGAAACCGGCGATCTCCCCCTATTGCATAGACTTCTGAACTTAATACTTTTTGTATTTGTTTTAAATTATGATAATTTGAAATCTTTGAACCAAATACAAACAACTCATTATAACTTGACTGAAAACTATCCAGTATATTTAACGAAGCATTTGCTACTTCCATATACCTATCTTGTTGTGGGTCATATTCGGTTAACATTTTTCCCGTAACATCACTCAAAAGATCATACGCAGAATAATATGTATATGTCGTAATATTATCCAACCTCATTTTAGCTACTCGCAACGTAACAGATACAACAACAGATATAACAACCAAGACAATTATAACTTCTGCCAACGTATAAGCTCGTTTTAGCCTATTAAATATTCCCATCTATAACATATTCCTATAAAATAATTTCAACATCTATATTATAACAATTATTAAAAATTTTTTCAACTCAATTGACGGGTTTGAAAAAATATGTTAAGATAATATTTATATAAAGGAGATACATTATGCTTTGGGAAATTTTTACAATTGCCGGCCTTGTTTTCATTATTTTGGAAATGTTAGTTCCGTCAATGTTCTTTTTGAACCTTGCAATTGCAGCAGTAATCACAGCACTCGTTGCAGTATGGATTACAAATTGGGTTACTTTGACTATTGTTTTCGTGGTCTTATCTATTGCATCAATACTGTTTTTACGACCTTTGCTTATCAAAGATAAACGGAGCAAAGAAATGCAAACCGGTATGGAAAACAAATACATCGGCAAAATCGTAAAAGTTATTGAACCTATTACAAAATTTTCCGGAGCTATTACTGTATACGACGAACGTTGGGAAGCTCGCGTTGACAGCGATGAAACTATTCCTGTCGGGAGTGAAGTAAAAATTGTCAAGAATGAAAGTCTTGTTTTAACCGTAGAAAAAATATAGGAGAATATTAATGAGCATTGTACTACTAATTTTATTGGTTGCATTATTGATTTATGTTTTCAAGGGCATAATTATCGTGCAACAACAACAACAAGTTATCATAGAAAGAATGGGGCGTTACGAAAAAACTCTTGATGCAGGCCCTAACTTCATTTTTCCGATTTTGGAAGCTCCGAGAGGAATTTTGAAAAAAGTTGCCCAAAAAGGCATTGACGGACGCAGCTACTATTACCAAAAACAAGTTGACAGAATTGATTTGAGAGAACAAATCTACGACTTCCCTCGCCAAAACGTAATTACAAAAGATAACGTTTCAATCACTATCAACGCATTGATTTACTTCCAAATTGTGAACGCAAAAGATGCGGTTTATGAAATCGAAAACCTTCCTGATGCGATTGAAAAATTGACACAAACAACACTCAGAAACCTTGTAGGTCAAATGGATTTGCAAGAAACATTGACATCTCGTGGCAAAATCAACGACGAATTGAGAACAACTCTTGATGATGCGACAAACAAATGGGGCGTTAAAGTTAACCGTGTTGAAATTCAAGATATCTTCCCACCTGCCGATATTCAAGCATCAATGGACAAATTGATGAAAGCCGACAGAGAAAAGAAAGCTACAATTACAGAAGCTGAAGGTTTGAAAGAAGCCGCAATCAGAAAAGCCGAAGGTGAAAAAGAAGCTGCTATCAGATCTGCAGAAGGTGATAAACAAGCAGAAATCCTTAGAGCCGAAGGTATTGCACAAGCCCGTGTAATTGAAGCCGACGCTGAAAAAGAAGCAATCTCAAGAATTATCAATGCTTTGGCAGACAAAGGTCAGCCTGACAAGTATTTAATCGCAATGAAATACTTGGAAACAATGACTGCCATCACAAGTGGCGAGAACAACAAAGTAGTTTACATGCCGTATGAAGCAACAGGAATTCTTTCTTCTGTTGACGGTATCAAACAAATGTTCGACAAAAAATAATTAATGAAACTCGGGGCAGAGAATTAACTCTGCCTCTAATTTTCTACAACAAAATAATCAAGGACAAACGACAATGATGATGAATAATTTACCAAGAATGCAAGTTTTGATTACAACAAACGACCAATATATTGAGGGCGAGTTACTCCTGCCGGAAAACATGAGATTTAGCAACTCAATCCCTGACAATATGCTCTTTTATATACTTAATGGCGGTTTTCAATTTATCACCCTTAAAAATTGTGAAATAAAAGATAGAAAAAACATTGCATTTCGTCCTGACAGAACCCCACAGCTTCACGTAAACATCTCATCAATCATGACAATTCAAATTATTGAAATCTTGCCTGAGGACTTTGAATACGAAGACGATTTTGAAAACGAACTTAAGCAAACAGTAAAAACTAGTTCAAGAGTTAGAAATCAAAGTTAATTCAACAATTTTCTTCACATTTATTTCTTTTTTTTTATGTTTTTGGTAGAATTTTTGTAAATCTGTATTGAAAACAAAAGAAGGAAGATAAGATGATTAAAACTAGACTTAAAGACCACAATTGCGGAGAGCTTAACCTTAGCAATTTGAACGAGGAAGTTACTCTTTCAGGTTGGGCATCTACTATCCGTGACTTGGGTGGCATTTTATTCGTGGAATTGAGAGATAGAACAGGATTTTTCCAGTTAGTTGCTAACCCTCAAATCAACCCTGAAGTTCACAAAATTTTTGAAAAACTCAGATCAGAATATGTTATTACCGTAAAAGGTAAAATTACTCGCAGACCTGAAGAAACATATAATGAAAAATATGCGACAGGTCAGGTTGAAATGTATCCTACATCTGTTGAAATTTTGGCTGAAGCAAAAACATTACCATTCGTTTTGGACGACGAAAATGTCTCGGAAGATGTTCGTTTGAAATACAGATACCTTGATATAAGACGTGAAGCAATGTTGCACAACTTGACTTTGCGTCACAAAATCTGTCAAGCAGCTCGTGGATATTTGAACAGTCAGGACTTTTTGGAAGTTGAAACTCCTATCTTGATTAAGACAACTCCGGAAGGTGCGAGAGATTACCTTGTTCCATCTCGTGTTCAAGAAGGTAAATTCTACGCATTGCCTCAATCTCCACAGATTTTCAAACAATTATTGATGGTTGGCGGTATTGAAAGATATTACCAAATCGCAAAATGCTTCCGTGATGAAGATTTGCGTGCTGACAGACAGCCTGAATTCACTCAAATCGATATCGAAATGTCATTTGTAGAACAACAAGACGTTATCAAACTTGTTGAAGGCTTAATAGTCGACACATTCAAGGCAGCCGGCGTTGAGGTTAAACCACCGTTTATCCAAATGCCTTGGCAAGAAGCAATGGACAGATTTGGTTCTGACAAACCTGATACTCGTTTCGGATTGGAATTATTTGATATCGGCGATATCATTTTGCAATCAGAATTTAAAATCGTTAGAGATACTCTTGAAAAAGGCGGTATTGTTCGTGGTATCAGAATTCCGGGCGGTTCTAAATTCTCAAGAAAAGATATCGACGATATTACAAAACTTGCAGTTTCATTCGGTGCAAAAGCTCTTGCAAACATTATTTACAACGAGGACGGCACTGCAAAATCACCTGTATTGAAATTCGTTACAGAAGAACAAGCACAAGCTATTAAAGAACGTGCGGGTGCAGAAGATGGTGATATCATTTTCTTTGTTGCAGATAAACCGAAATTAGTATACGACATTATGGGCAGATTGAGATTGTATTTCGGGAAAAGATTAGACCTAATCGACGAAAACAAACACAATTTACTTTGGGTTGTTGACTTCCCTATGTTTGAATGGTCTGACGAAGAAGGTAGATTTATGGCAATGCACCACCCATTCACTTCACCTTGTATCGCTGATTTAGACAAATTGAAATCAGGCGACTTAGGTAATGTTAAATCAATCGCTTACGATATCGTTTACAACGGAACAGAATTGGGCGGCGGGTCTGTTAGAATTCACTCATCAGAAGTTCAAAGTGCTATCTTCAAGGCCCTTGGTTTGACAGAAGACGAAGCAAAAGAAAAATTCGGCTTTATGGTAAACGCTTTGCAATACGGAACTCCACCTCACGCAGGTCTTGCAATCGGTTTGGACAGACTTGTTGCATTGCTTTGCAGAACTGACAGTATTAGAGATGTAATCGCATTCCCTAAAAACTCAGGTGCAAAAGACCTTATGAGTGATGCTCCGGGCGAAGCTTCTCTACAACAGTTGAGAGAACTTCACTTGAAAAGCACTGTTCAACAGCACCACAAAGCATAATTAATCTTATGCAGTGGCGAAAGAAAATTTCGCTAAAACATTTATAAAAAAGCTCTACTCCGGTGGGGCTTTTTTGTTGTGTTTTTTATGTATAATTATGGTATGGAAATATTTAAAACTCTTAATTATAACCCAAATTTATCGCTGGCATTAGGTTTTTTTGACGGAGTGCATCTTGGTCATAAAACAGTCATTGAAAGTGCGGTTAATTATGCCCAAAAAAACGGAAATAAATCTGCAGTTATAACTTTTGCAGAGCACCCTTGTTGCATTTTAAGAGGCATTCAACCGGAATACATTTTGACAAAAACCGAAAGAGAAAAGACAATAGAAGCACTCGGGGTTGATTATTTGTATGAATTAGATTTTATGAGTATTTCAAATTTGACTGCGGACGAGTACCTGAAAGACGTTCTTGTCAAATATTTTTCCCCAAAATCTATTTCCACAGGCTGGAATCACTGTTTTGGCTGTAAAAAATCCGGGAATGTTGAATTTTTACAAGAAAATCAAGAAAAATACAACTACAAATACTTTGAACTTCCACCCAAAATGTTGGACAACGAGATAATCAGCAGTACCTGTATCAGAAATTATTTAGCAAAAGGCGAAATTGAACATGTCAACAAAATGCTCGGGCGAAAATTTGAAATAAGCGGAGAAGTTATAAAAGGCCAACAAATCGGACGAACAATAGGTTTCAGAACCGCAAATATCAAATATCCGACAGAATTAGTCGAACTTCCGCATGGTGTTTATGCTGTAGAAACAAATTTCGGCAAAGGGATTGCAAACTACGGCTGCCGACCGACTGTCAACGGTGTTGGGACATTGATAGAAGTTCATATTTTGAATTTTAACCAAGATATCTATGGCAAAAATCTGAGTATAAAATTTCAAAAAATGCTACGCCCGGAAAAAAGGTTTTCATCACTGGAAGAACTAAAAAATCAAATTGCAAAGGATATCCAACAGATACAGTATCAAAATTAAAGTTGACAAATCACAAAATATCGTAAATAATAAATTTATACGTTAAGAATAAGAGGAGTTAAAAAGAATGATTAATAATAGTTCCATGATTGCCCCCCCCCCGTTGCTACGCACGTAGCCCTCTGTGACAAGCTACATCGAGCCGCTTTTACATTGGCTGAAGTTCTAATCACCCTCGGCATCATAGGCGTTGTTGCAGCATTGACTATTCCAACTATTATCCAGAATTACCAAAAACAAGTCACTGTAACCAAGCTCAAAAAAGCGTATTCTGCTCTCGGACAAATCGCGCAAAAATCACTTGCAGACAACGACGTAGTCAATTTTACTGAAGAAACAGTTGCCACGCAAAAATCCGTTAAAGAATTTTTTGACACTTACTGGCTACCATATTTTAATGGCGCAAATGTCGACACTTCACCAAGTGGTCCTTGGCAAGGAAGCAATATAGCATACAAATATAAAAACGGAAGAACGTATAACGTAGCAATTTACACAAACTATTCAGCCGGAAGAATCTTTTTTTCAACTCCTGACGGCGTTACTTATTTTATCTTACTCACAAAGTGGGGAGAACACTGGACGCCAATGTTTAACCCCAAACAAGAAGTTGTAGTTGATATCAATGGTATAAAATCTCCAAATGTTTTTGGAAAAGACCTTTTTAGATTTTGGATTGACTTTAAAGACGGCATTGTAAGAGCCGATTTATACTCAAATACCACAGCAGAAATAAATTCAAATTGTAATTCTTCTGGGACAGCTTGCGCTGCAAAAATCATGCAAGATGGCTGGAAAATTACGTATCCTTGGTAATATCTAAGTCATTCCACTTTTACACATAAAAAAAGACCTCTATAAAAAGAGGTCTTTTTTGTGAGTTAAAACATTTCTATTGAACTGTTTCTTCTGCCGATTCTGCAGGTTGTTCTTTTTTAGCTCGTTTTGATTTCTTATCAAAAGCGATTTTATCATCAACCAACTTGATTACAATTGTGTCGCCGGCTGAGTATTTACCAGAAAGAATTTCTTCTGCAAGCATATCTTCAATCTTACGTTGTATTAACCTTCTCAAAGGTCTTGCACCATAAGCTTCCGAATAACCATTTTTTGCTAAATGATCTTTAACCTCATCAGTAACTTCAAGTGACAATTCTCTTTCAGCCAAACGTTTAACCAAATCTTTCAACATCAGGTCAACAATTTGTCTGATTTCTTCTTGTTTCAAATGAGCAAATACGATTGTTTCATCAATACGGTTCAAGAATTCAGGTCTGAATGCTTTCTTCATTTCTTCAGAAACTGTTTCTTTAAGTTTTTCGTACTTGTCTTTTGACTCATCATCGCTTGTTGAGAAACCAAGCTTAGATGTTGTTGTAATCATGCTTGCACCAACGTTTGATGTCATAATGATAATTGTGTTTTTGAAGTTTACGTGACGACCTTTCGCATCTGTCAAACGACCATCGTCCAAAATTTGCAACATGATGTTGAATACATCTGGGTGTGCTTTTTCGATTTCGTCAAATAGAATTACGCTGTAAGGTTTTTTGCGAACAAGTTCTGTCAAATGTCCGCCGTCATCGTAACCAACGTATCCCGGAGGTGAACCGATAAGTTTCGCAGTTGAATGTTTTTCCATAAATTCTGACATATCAACTCTTATCATGTTATCTTCTGAGCCAAACACAGCTTCTGCCAAAGCTTTTGCAAGTTCTGTCTTACCAACACCGGTTGGACCACAGAAAATGAAACTTCCGATAGGTCTGTTAGGACTCTTCAAGCCGACTCTTGCACGTCTGATTGCCTTAGAAATAGCAACAACCGCGTCGTTTTGACCGATAACCCTTTCGTGAAGAGTTTGTTCAAGTTTAAGAAGTCTTTCGCTTTCGCCTTCTGTCAACTTAGTTACAGGAATACCGGTCATTGTCCCGATTACTTCCGCAACATTTTCAGCCGTAACAGTCGGTTTGTTTGCTTCGTGCTCTTCTCTATATTTTTGAGCCATCTCACGAATTCTATCTTTCATATCAGCTTCGTCATCTCTTAATTGAGAAGCTTTTTCAAATTCCTGATTTCTGATAGCATTTTCTTTTTCTTTAATAATTGAACGCAACTCTTTTTCAAGTTCTTTACCTTCCGGTGACAAGTTTGAAACCTTCAAACGAACTTTTGAAGAAGCTTCGTCAATTACGTCGATTGCTTTATCCGGTAAAAATCTGTCTGTGATGTATTTGTTAGACAATTTTACCGCAGCAACAATTGCTTCATCAGAAATAATCAATTTATGGTGTTCTTCATATTTTGGTTTCAAGCCTTTGATAATTTCAATTGACTCTTCCTCAGTCGGTTCATCAATGATTACAGATTGAAAACGTCGTTCCAAAGCAGGGTCTTTTTCAACATATTTTCTGTATTCATCAAGAGTTGTAGCACCGATAACCTGAATTTCGCCACGTGACAATGCCGGTTTTAAGATGTTTGCGGCATCAATTGCGCCTTCTGCGGCACCTGCACCGATAAGCGTATGCATTTCATCAATTACAAGAATAATGTTTCCTGCTTGACGAATTTCGTCCATGATTTTTTTAAGACGTTCTTCAAATTCACCACGATATTTAGTGCCGGCAACCAAAAGCCCCATATCAAGCTGGATAACTTTTTTGCCGTCTAAAATATCAGGAACTTCTGCGTTAACAATCCTAATTGCCAAACCTTCTGCAACGGCTGTTTTACCAACACCCGGTTCTCCAATTAGAACAGGGTTGTTTTTAGTACGACGAGCAAGAATTTGAATAACACGTTCAATTTCTTTTTCTCTGCCAACAACCGGATCGAGTCTTAATTCTTGAGCAGCAAGTGTTAAGTCACGACCAAATTCATCTAAACTTGGAGTTTTTGTCTTTCCGCCTGATGACGACGATGATGAGCCTGATGCACCTGAAGAAACAGTTTGTGGCTTAGATTCACCAAGCATTTTCACAACATTACTTCTAACTTTATTTAAGTCAACACCAAGATTTTCCAAAACTCTTGCAGCAACTCCTTCGCCTTCACGGATTAGTCCAAGAAGAAGGTGTTCCGTACCTATGTAATTGTGACCGAGTTGTCTTGCTTCGTCCCAAGAAAGCTCCAAGACTCTTTTAGCTCTAGGTGTGAAAGGAATTTCCACTGCAACAAAGCCAGAACCTCTACCAATAATTTTTTCAACTTCTGCTCTGGCATCTTTTAGGGTAACACCCATAGATTTAAGAGTTTTCGCAGCAACACCTGTACCTTCACCGATAAGTCCAAGAAGGACCTGTTCAGTTCCGACAAAGTTATGCCCAAGTCTGCGAGCCTCTTCCTGAGCAAGCATAATAACTTTTATAGCTTTTTCCGTAAAACGTTCGAACATTAATTTTACTCCTATCTCTCTTCTATAATTCGTATTCTACACAAAAAACAAAAAACTTTCAATACTATATATATATTAGTAAGTAAAAAAATAGTGATAAATG
>ERZ1026882.682-NODE-682-length-16640-cov-5.807416_pt1 | contig 16640 bp, 12 predicted proteins | sample MGYA00380171_ERZ1026882 | MGnify/ENA primary metagenome ERZ1026882 (study PRJEB33269, sample SAMEA4719807) | human gut metagenome | biome: human-associated habitat; feature: organic feature; material: feces | place: Cameroon | collected 2013-10 ...
AGGTCGGAAAACGAAAGTAGGAAGAAAACTACTTCGTTTTCCTCCTACTCGATTTGTGCTTTTCTTCCTTTCCTCTTCGATTGAGAATGCTCCTGCGGGATTCTTTCGGCGGATTTTGGCTTTGACTTGACGGGATTGTATGGCCAATGGCGAAGTGATTGAGTGAAAATAAATTATTTGATGGCTTTTTCGGGGAAAACTATTAAATTCGCAAGGCTAATCTCAAAGGTGAGCGAAACCAATAGAAATAATTAAAATAACAAATAGTGCCACGGTAATGGCTTACCGCAAAACTTTAATAGCTAACGATATGAAAAAAGTATTTAGTCTTTTTCTTTCTTTAATCGTGCTTATGGGCCTATGGTCTTGTGAGCAGGAACTGCCAGAGGGTTCTAAGAAACCTAATCCGGAAGAATCAATGTGTCTTACGTTCGTGTCTGCAGGAGAATCATCAGTTACACTTGTAAGGGTTGGAAAACCATTTGATATATCACTAGAATATAGTTTGGATGGCACAAACTGGAATCCGTATACTATCGGAGAGACGATTTATTTATTGGAAGATAAATTGTCGTTTAGAGCTGGAGAACAAGGGAATAGACGATTATCGAAGGGAATAGACGATTATTATCAATTCGTATTTTCTGGAGAAATAGCTGCGAGAGGAAGTATTATGTCGCTTCTTGACAGAAGTGGCCGTAAGAATGTCATACCGAGCTATGCATTTTTTAACTTGTTTCGTGATTGTACTGGGCTGACAAAAGCCCCAGAACTTCCTGTGAAGAATTTGGCTGAAAAGTGTTATTGGGGTATGTTTTCTGGCTGTACGAGCTTAACAGAGGCGCCGGCACTTTCTGCGACGGTGTTGGCTGAGGGTTGTTATAATAGTATGTTCGACGGCTGTACGAACTTAACGAAGGCTCCGGAACTTCCGGCGACGGAATTGGCTGAGCATTGTTATTCTAGCATGTTCAATGGCTGCACGAGTTTAACGAAGGCTCCGGAACTTCCTGCGATGGAATTGGCTGGAGGGTGTTATTCTAATATGTTCAATAGCTGCACGAGCTTGACAAAGGCTCCGGAGCTTCCGGCGATGAAATTAGTTGATGGTTGTTATGGTGAGATGTTTTATCGCTGCGAGAACTTAAGTTATATTATGGCGTTTTTCACTGATAAGCCTTCCGAAAAAACAACTCGTAACTGGGTTTATGGCGTCGCCTCTACCGGCACGTTCGTCAAGAGCAAGGACGCTATGTGGAATGTCAGGGGAGACAATGGTATTCCGAAAGGATGGACCGTCGAAGGTGATGTGGCCAATCCAGATGAATTATTATGTCTTACGTTCGTATCTTCAGGAGAGTCTACCATAGCTCTCATAAAGGAGGGAGAGCCATCTGAGATAACTCTTGAATATAGTGTGAATGGCACAGGGTGGAAACCATATACTATAGGGAAGACAGTAAAATTGGCAGACGGAGAGGAGTTGATGTTTAGAGCAGGAGAAGAGGGGAACGATAATTTTTCAGCGGGATATAAGGATTATTACAAATTTATAATCTCAGGAAGCGTGGCTGCGAGAGGAAATATTATGTCGCTTCTTGATAGGAAATGTCGTAAGAATGCCGTGCCGAGTTACGCATTTATGTGCTTGTTTCGTGATTGCGCTGGCTTGACGGAAGCCCCTGAACTTCCAGCGGCGGAATTAGCTGGAGGGTGTTATTCTAATATGTTCAATAGCTGCACGAGCTTAACTAAGGCCCCGGCACTTCCGACGATGGAAATGGCTGCAAGTTGTTATTGTCAGATGTTCTATTGCTGCGCGAACTTAACCGAGGCTCCGGTGCTTCCAGCGACGAAATTGGCTGAAAAGTGTTATTCTAATATGTTCTCAGGCTGCACGAACTTAACCGAGGCTCCTGAACTTCCAGCGACGGAATTGGCTTCGCATTGTTATTTTCATATGTTCTCTGGCTGCACGAACTTGACCGAGGCTCCGGACCTTCCTGCGATGAAATTGGCAGAGTGGTGTTATTGTTGTATGTTCATAGGCTGTACGAGCTTAACGAAGGCTCCGGATCTTCCAGCGACGAATTTGGCTACAGGTTGTTATGATTGTATGTTCATAGGCTGTACGAACTTAACGAAGACACCGGAGCTACCTGCGATGGAATTGGCTTATGGTTGTTATTTTAATATGTTCCAAGGCTGTACGAACTTAACGAAGGCACCGGAGCTACCTGCGAGGGAATTGGCTGTAAGTTGTTATTCTAATATGTTCCAAGGTTGTACGAACTTAATGAAGGCACCGGAGTTACCTGCGAGGGAATTGGCTGTAAGTTGTTATTCTAATATGTTCCAAGGCTGTACGAACTTAACGAAGGCTCCGGATCTTCCTGCAATTGATTTGGATAAGGGGTGTTATTCTAATATGTTCTCTGGCTGCACAAACTTAAATTATATCAAGGCTTTGTTCACCGATGAACCTTCCAAAGAAACAACTGCAGGCTGGCTTTCAAATGTCTCTTCTACCGGCACTTTCGTCAAGAGCAAGGACGCTACTTGGGATGTCAGGGGAGACGATGGCATTCCGGAAGGATGGACTGTTGAAAGTGATGCGGGGACATCAGATGATCCTCAAAAGCCCAATCCGGATGAGCCATCTTATCTTACATTTGTGTCCACAGGAGAGTCTACAGTTACTCTTGAAAAAGTTGGAGAGCCATTTGACATCTCCATATCACTAGAATATAGTTTGGATGGTACAAACTGGAATCCGTATACAATCGGAGAGACTATATCTCTATTAGATGGAGAAAAGTTAATGTTTAGGGCAGGAATAGTACGAAATAAGTCTTTCTCTCATAGTTATGATAGATATTATAAATTTAAAATTTTTGGAAGCGTGGCCGCTAAGGGTAATATAATGTCACTTCTTAATAGGAAATGTAGCAGTAATTCTGTACTTAGCTACACTTTTTTCAATTTGTTTTCCGACTGTACGGGCTTAACCTCAGCCCCGGACCTTCCTGCGACTGAATTGGCGGAATTTTGTTATAGACGGATGTTCTAGGGCTGTACGAAATTAACAACGGCCCCAGTACTTCCCGCAAAGGAATTGGCTGAGCATTGTTATTCTAGCATGTTCCAAGGCTGCACGAGCTTGAACGAGGCTCCGGAACTTCCTGCGACGGTATTGGCTGAGCGTTGTTATTCTATCATGTTCCAAGGCTGCACGAGCTTGAACGAGGCTCCGGAACTTCCTGCGACGGTATTGGCTGAATATTGTTATTATGATATGTTCCAAAATTGTACGAGCTTAACTGAAGCTCCAGACCTTCCGGCAACGGAATTGGCTAAGAGTTGTTATAGCTTAATGTTTAAGAATTGTTCGAACTTGGTAAAGGCACCAGACCTTCCTGCAACGAAATTGGCTGAGAGGTGTTATTTTGGTATGTTCAAAGGCTGCACAAACTTAAATTATGTCAAGGCATTGTTTACTGGTGAACCTTCCGAATCAACTCGTGACTGGCTTTCGGGCGTTTCATCTACCGGTACGTTCGTGAAAAGCAAAGAGGCTAAATGGGATGTTAGGGGAGAAAATGGCATTCCGGAAGGCTGGACCGTTGTAACCGAATGATGATGAAATTGTTGAAAACTACTAATTTTGTGCTGCGACAATCGCTTATCGTAAAACTTTAATAACTAATGATATGAAACACCCATGACTTTTACAAGTCGTCCACGAGAATGAAAATGGGATTTATCCTTAACTTTGGCATCGAACCGAAGATTAAGGATACGGTATGGAAGAAGTCAACTTCACCCAAGTAGTTCGTCGGGGCTATGGAATAGACATCCACAGGGACATTGCAGTGGCCACAATAGGTGGCTAAGGGATCACGACTGAGACTCGCAGTTACAAGACCTTCAGCAGCTCTTTGACAGAATTAAAAGAATGGCTAATCGAGAACGGTGTTACACACGTAGCGATGGAGGAATGGAGCCGTGACAGAGGTATATCATCGCTGTATTCAAGCCAGCAAGGAGGAGATATACCTTGCATGTGAGGGCTTTATTGATGAACATCAGAAGTATCTGCTCCAGTTGATACAGAAGGACATTGACCAGACACAAAAGCTCATTGACGAGTTGTCGGAAAGGATCAGGAATCTTCTTGCCCCTTACGACAATGCAGTTGAGAGGTTGAAAGAGATTCCTGGTCTGAGCACGAAAGGCGTTGAAGACTTGATAGCTGAAATCGGATTGGATATGGAGGTATTCCCTACGGAAAAGAATCTTGCATCATGGGCTGGAATGAGCCCGGGGAATAACGAGAGTGCAGGTAAAAAAGCTCTCGCACCAATCACGGAAACAAGCAAGTCAAGTCGATAATGACAGAAGCCGCTTGGGCCGCGACAAGGACGAAAGACATATTCTATAACGCACGATACCACAAAGTGTCCGCCCGTAGAGGAAAGAAGCGGGCTTTGATAGCAGTGGGACATTCGATCCTGACGTCAGTGTGGCATGTGCTTCATGACAATGTGTCTTACAATGAGCTTGGAGCGGAATATCTGACAAAACGCATAGCCCTGAAGAGGAAGGAATATCTTGAACGTGGGCTCGAAATGCGATTATGAACCTGCCTATGCGGTGGGCAACTACTACCAGTGGGGACGCAAGGATCCGTTCCCGGCATTCTCGGATTACACGGTAACTATCCCAACTCAATATACCAACATACTCTTTGGAACTCCGACCTACACGCCGATTAAAGCGCTCAAGATTGACGGACAGTCTTCAAAGATGAATCTCGACGGACAGATGTTCGGTTACAGGACTAAAGAATCCGGCTCACTTGACAGCGGCAATGCTTGGAATCTGATGAAAAGAGACGACATTTCTTCAGACAAGTCAACCAAGAACAAAGTCTATGTCGATTATGCTACAGTCCATCCATATAAGTGCATTACCAATGCTGGCAATACTTTCGGAGGCTGGAGAACGTGGCTTAATGGTGATGACCCGAGCTACAAGAGTCTTTGGGGGGAATCTGATTTGAAGAAAACCCTTTTCGATCCTTGTCCTGCCGGTTGGAGAGTTCCGTCTAAAGATGAAGCTACAGAATTTGTCAACCTCGCTAAAGCTGGAAACCTCGCATCCAACCTTCACGGAATGGAGTTTCAAGGCAATTACTTCCCAATTACCAGTTCCCGCGACTGCGCACATTTTGGCACCAGTTATGTCCTAAGTGTTGGAGTTCCTGTCGGTTCAGTCTTTTGGACAAGCGATATCACAGGGGCTTATTCCTATGTTTTCGCTGCGTCCCTTAACGCACCGGCAAACTTTTCCGATAAATACAAGAAAGGCGAGGCCATAGAACTTGAGTCGAAAGTGGAGGCTCAGAACAATGCGAACGGCAACTGCGTCCGCTGCGTAAAAGAATAATCGAAACAACAACAATTCATACATACAACAACAAAAACTCCCGGAAGCTGTGAAGTCTCCGGGAGTTTCATTTCTTGCTTTGCCCTTTAGGAATTCAGACATTCGATAACTTCCTCTGGATTACTAAGTTCCTCTACAAGTTTATAGACAGTTGTACAAGGTTTGTGTGATGCGTAATCCACTCCATCAAATCGTTTTTCAAGAGCCTTGGCATTCTTGATGGCCTGTTCCTGGTTACCAATAACCGTTAAGAGTTTGTACATACCCTCATCATTCTTGCGATACTCAAATGACGGTTGTATTTTGCGAATCTCGCGAGTCAGCATTTCAATGTATTGGTGACGATCGACCTGTGTGTCAAGGAATTGAAAGTGAAGATAGTACCAAAGCTCAAAGGCTTCATTGGACCACGCCGCATTTATACCGTTAGATTTGGCATATTCAATTGCTTCATTGAAGTCTGTAAAGTCATCTTTGTCGAATACGGCCCAGACTACGTCGAAGTGGATAGGGGAAGAGTTTCGCTTCTTTATAACAATGTCAATCAGTGATTTAGTGTTGGCTCCTTCTCCTTCAATGGTCGCTGTAAGGACTTGTGAGTTACGACCTTTTACTAAGGCCTTGAAGTAATTTGGTTCAGTTTTCTCTCCTTCACAAATAATCAAGTAATTGAGGTGTGTGAGCCGACTTGCCACCTTAATCTTCTTTTCAAGTCGGTGTGCCTTTCGCTCTCTTTCCCTCATTTCTCGGATAGCTTTCCCAGATATTGCTTTCCCCATACTAATCCTCCCAATCATAGTTTAGATAAGGGATGGCACCGTACTTTCCTTGGATATAGTCCTTTTCGAAACTGCGGTCATTACGCACCTTTACTCCATCGGCATCTTTAAATTCGGCGAGACAGAATAAGTCAGATGATTCCATCTTATCCTTTTCCACAAACCAAATCTGGTCTCGGCGGAAGGTCTTGGAACTGAGGAGATTGGTGTCGTGGGTTGTGAATATCAACTGTGCTCCTCGAGGGTTGGTTTTGTCATTATTGAAAAGCTCGATGATGTACTTGGTAAGAAGCGGGTGCAAGGCGCGATCCAGTTCGTCAATCACAATGGGCGAACCGTTCTCCAGAGACAACAAAATCAAATAAATGATATCGAAAAGGCGATTGGTGCCTGCTGATTCATAACTGCTCATCGGAAACCGCCTTGTCCCCACTACGACACCTTGCTCGTCGTACACATTGTGTTTGGTCCAAGCTTTAATCTCACGTATCTCTGATTCAGATTGAGGAATTTCGAAAGAGGTGAATCCCATATCAAGTTTCTGAAAAATTTCATTTGCCTTCTCCGTCAAGTACTTGTCTGTATCCTTGAACAATTCTCTCTGAAAACTGATAAGTTCCTTGGGATTATCAGGTATAGGGGGTATTACAATACTGCGAACAACTTCTTTTGCAATGATTCCGTTGAATGCATCGCAGACGGATAAGAAAAGAGCGTTCGAACGTGTGCGCTCTTCGAGCCCCTTTCCTTCCGGAAAGGTGGGGGTAATACCGATATTATCATTCTCCCTGATAAATAGGCATTTTTCTGAACGGGGCCCTATACGATAGAGCCATTCACGTTCTACGGCAGACGTCGTGCATTCGAAACCATAGCGATAGTTTTTGGTATCTGATGTGATTACCTCTATTTCGAAAAAACACGGTTTCGTTTCACTCTTCTCGTCCAATAGAAAGGGCGTGACCGGAAGCCTTCCGATGGAATTTGTTGACGAGGAATATGATACGATTCCGGAAAATACACCGAGTGCTTTTAGAAAATTACTCTTTCCGCTGGAATTTGCTCCATATAGGGCAGCAGAAGGGAGAATCTGGAGTCTTCCAATCTCAATTACTTGGCTTCCGGCATCTTTAATTGCAGAAGCTTCTAAGCTCAGAGTTTTCTTTTCACGGAACGACAGAAAGTTTCCGACTGTAAAATTGACAAGCATATTCGAACTTATTTGTTTTTGCAAAGGTGGTGCTTTTCTCTCACTTTTGCAACAGAAATGAGAAAAATTCTCAAAACTATATCATTTTCTGCTTGGTTTAACAAACTGGGCCTTCTTCTTCCCCCTGTTTATCGGATGATTGCGGATAAGTTTGCTGATATGCAAATCGAAAAGGGGCTGACTAAAAGCATTAGTCAAGCCCCTTTTCGATTTGCCCTTTAGGCGCGCAGCCTATTAAAACCTGACGCCGAATGTCGCTACGACTTTAACCAGATTGCGGCGGTAGCGTATCACCGGAGACTCTGTCGTAAGACTGCGGTGAGTGTCCTTCTCGTAACGATAGTCACCATAAGGCAGGATGTACTGTGTCGGGTAGAAATAACCGACAGCGGCCAAGTCAGCGAAGAATGCTCCGGCGCTGAAGCCGAAACCGCATGATGCCGTGTGGAGGTTCTGTGCCGGGGCTTTCACGAGGTTTCCGCTGCCGTCTGCCTCGTATGTCTGTCCGGTGGTCTTGAGGTTGTAGCCGAGACGCACGGAGAAGAAATCCGCCGGCTTGAACTCGGCTCCGAACCTGAGATAATGCTGAACTCCGCAGTAGTCGAGTATGCCGTTGTTTGCGTTGTCAAACTCGCTGTTGTCGGATGTTCCCGGAACGCTGAAATACATTCTGCGATAGTTGCTCAACTCATAGTCAGCACTCACGACACCATATTTCCCGAATGTGTAGGCCACTCCGAAGTTTGCCCGGAGCGGAGCCTTGAAGTTGTATTCGAACTTTCCTTCAGGAGCCGTGTCGCTGCCGCTGAACTTAGAGTCCTCGAACATTGTCTCGCATGAATAGCTGATTCTTTCCTTTATTGTGAATGTTGTCGGGGTCTGGATGGCCGCACCGACTCTGAGTCCTTTCCACGGTGTGAGGATGAATCCGAATTTTCCATAAACTCCAGTGCCTTCAGCCCGGTAGCTATATGTTTTTTTCGCGGATGAGAAATAAGTCTTGCCGCTCGCCCCAAAGTCAGCTGTCACATCCTCTATGTCCACAGCGTCTTCCTTGAGAAACTCGTTGGAGCGGTAGTTTATGCTCGTGACTCCGATGTTCGCTCCGAAGAAAAAAATGTCTGAAATGTTGAGCGCGAGATTATAGACAAAGTCGGACTTCGCGCCGGATATTGTCTGCCCGAAATGTTGGTTCAGGCCGTGTGCTCCGATGCCGATTCTTCCGTCTGCCGTACTGTTCTCCGTAGCGCCGACAAAAGCATCCTCTGTCTTTCCGCCTGCAGTGAAAGATGTCCCTGCAATCGCTCCGGCGCGGAATGCGTTCACGAGGTCGTAGTCAGCGAAATGGATTTTGTCATAGGCATCTTTACCATTGAAGTCATCCGGTTTGTAACCATAGAGATACTGTGCCCGTGCCGCCATTTCCCCGAATGCCGAAGTTCTCGTGTTCAGCCCGCGGGCAACGATCTCTTCGCTGTAGCTGCGGGTGTTGTTTACCACGAATCCCATTGACCAGTTCTTCAGTCCACGTGACCTGCCGGTGTTGAAATTTATCATTCCACCGATGTTCGGCATGCTGAATCGGCTTTTATCGTTCTGGAGCTTGTTTCCGAATGCGACCGAGCCGTCATTGAGGACTTCTCCCTGAACACGCGCGATGGAAATGTTCATTCCAGGCGTCACGGTGAACTGTGAGCGTCTTGCCACAGCCGAGCCTGCCGGGTTTATTCCGAGTGAACCCATGTCTCCGCCAAGGGCAGTAAAGGCATTTCCCATAGCCATTGTCCTTGCCGTTCCCTCATATTCGTTTTCACTGAAGCGCAGTCCGTCCTCCCAATTCTGGGCTGTTGCCGAGAACCCGATGGCGAGAATAGCTGCCGTCAATACAATCTTTTTCATATATGTCTGGTGTTTAATTCTTTAATGTCTTATCGTCTCGAAGACCGGCTGCTGCTTGAGCCACGGCTTCCTGAATAGCTTGAAGATGAGGAGCGGCTTCCTCCGCTGTAGGAAGAGCTTGAACTGCGGTAGGTCGAGCCGGACGAGCGGTAGTTTGAACCGGAGCTGCTGCGACTGCCGGAGTAGCTTGAACTGCTTGATGATGAACTGCTCCTATAGCTCCTGGAAGAAGGCCTGCTGTAGGTCGTGCTTCTTGAAGACGAGCTGGAAGAACGGCTATAGCTGCTTGACGACGAGCTGGAAGGACGGCTGTAGCTGCTTGAAGAACTTCCGCGTGAGGCAGACGTAGACGGGCGTGTCCCAGTTGATGAGCTGCGCACTCCTGAAGTCGTGTGCCGCACTGCCGAATCTGTGTTTCGCACTGCCGAAGATGATGTCCCGCGTGATGAAGAAGGTCTTGCAACGCTCACGACGCCCGAATTCCTTGACGCTGCCCGCACTGTCCTACCATTGCCGGCAGCTGACGAAGAACGGCTGGCGGATGAGGCTGAGCGGACTGCAGATGGGCGTGTCGCCGAAGCTGTGCGTGCTGCCGCAGAGCGTGAACTCCTCGTCAATTCGCTTGAAGAGCCCCCTCGCACAGAGGTCGCTTGCCTTGTGGAGCTGCGCATTGCTGCGGAGCCGCCGCGTACAGAAGGGCTTGTCCCATATCTCCTTGACATTCCGCCTTCACTTCCCCTTGATCCGAAATGAACTGGCTCGCCTCTGTGAACATAACCCGGTCCATCGAAGAACGGGTCGTAGCAGTGATGATAATGGTGATGATGGTAGTGGTACCAATAGTGATCGTAGTACCACGGATCTCTCCACGGGCCGTACCACGGGTCATACCATCCTGCCCAATATGGACCGCTGTACCATCCTCCATACCAATACGAGTCATAAACCCATGGGTCATAGAACCTTCCTCCATAGAACCACGGGTCATACCATCCGGCATAATAGGCCGGGCTGTAGATTCCCCAGTTATATCTGTAAGGTGCCCATGCATATCTGTAGCCGAAGCCCATGAACGGGTCCACGTAAACTGTCGTGACGTTCGCGTTCTCAAGGTTGAGAGTGAGCGTCTTCGGTGCCTGCGCGATTTCTGTCCGGGTGGCCGTTGCGCTGTCACGCGCATCGAGTATCGTTGTCTTTGTCAGATCCGTGAGCGCATCGGTCTCCTCCTTGCTCTGCGCGAGGTCCACTGCGGACGTCGTTTTTTCCGGCCTCGTGTAATATATACCGTCATACTGACTTGTAGTCTGTGCCACAGTTCCACAGGAAGACATCATGACGCCGCATGTCGCCAGCGCCAAGATTCCCGACACTCCTGATATGTAAAACCGTTTTGTCATAATGTCATATATTTTTCTTAACTTCGCGCCGCATTTCGTTGTCGTCGAATGCGGTGTTTCAATGTAAATTGCAAAGAATATACCTCTTCACATTATACATGATACGCTCAAAAGATGCGAATTTATGCAAAAACGTCGCAAAAGTTTGCGGCGAACATGACAAATATAGAAAATAAAATTGATATATAGATATGGCAAAGGAAGTTACAAAAAGGTCGGAGAATTACTCGCAGTGGTATGACGACCTTGTGGTGAAGGCTGATTTGGCGGAGCGTTCCGCAGTCAGAGGATGTATGGTAATCAAGCCGTACGGCTATGCAATCTGGGAAAAGATGCAGCATATTCTGGACCGGAAATTCAAGGAAACAGGGCATCAGAACGCATATTTCCCGCTTTTCATTCCTAAGTCGTTCCTCAGCAGGGAGGCCGAGCACGTGGAGGGATTTGCGAAAGAGTGCGCCGTGGTGACGCATCACCGTCTTATGAAAGACCCGAATGGAACAGGCGTGGTTGTGGATCCGTCCGCAAAACTCGAAGAGGAACTCATCGTTCGTCCGACTTCTGAGACCATCATCTGGAACACCTACAAGGGATGGATTAAATCGTGGCGTGACCTTCCGATTCTCTGCAACCAGTGGGCGAACGTCGTGCGCTGGGAGATGAGGACGAGGCTTTTCCTCCGTACCGCAGAATTCCTCTGGCAGGAGGGACATACCGCGCACGCGACACGCGAGGAGGCCGAGCAGGAGGCTCAGAAGATGGTGAATGTCTATGCGGACTTCGCGCGCAACACCATGGCGCTTCCGGTCGTCGTCGGACACAAGTCTCCTAACGAGAGGTTTGCAGGAGCACTCGACACCCTCACCATTGAGGCTATGATGCAGGACGGCAAGGCCCTTCAGGCAGGAACTTCCCACTTCCTCGGACAAAATTTTGCCAAGGCTTTCAATGTGCTGTTCACCAACAAAGAGGGCAATCAGGAGTATGTTTGGGCAACTTCTTGGGGCGTTTCCACACGTTTGATGGGTGCGCTCATCATGGCTCACGGCGATGACAACGGACTCGTCCTTCCTCCGGAACTCGCTCCGATTCAGGTGGTTATGGTGCCGATTTACAAGACGGAAGAAGAGCACAATGCGATTGTTCAGAGAATGTCAGAGATTAAGGCAGAACTCGAAAAGGCAGGTGTCAGCGTGAAGATTGATGACCGCGACACTCTCCGTCCTGGATTCAAGTTTGCGGAGTGGGAACTCAAGGGAGTTCCGGTGCGCATCGCTATGGGGCCTCGCGACCTCGCCGCAGGCACTCTTGAAATCGCCCGCAGGGACACTCTTGAAAAGTCTTCAGTTTCGCAGGAGGCTGTGGCTGAGCACATTGAGCAATTGCTCGCGGACATCCAGCAGAACATCTACAACAAGGCCCTCGCATTCCGCGACGCCAATGTCCGCAAGGTTGATTCTTGGGATGAATTTAAAGAGGAAATCAAAAAGGGAGGCTTCCTTCTCTGCCATTGGGACGGCACGACCGAGACCGAGGAGCGCATCAAGGAGGAGACCAAGGCGACAATCCGTTGCATTCCGGTTGATAGTTATGTTTGCGAGGAGGAAGGAAAGTGCATCTACAGCGGTAAGCCTTCACACCGCAGGGTGATATTTTCCATTGCCTATTAGTAGTAATTTAGAGTATTGATTATGAAGAAGACTTTTGCAGCCATCGTGATGATGACATGTACTGCGATTGCGGCTTCTGCTCAGGATGATGTGCAGAAGGCTGCGCAGGAAGCTGCCGAGGCGTTCGCGTCGGCCCCTGTGCAGAAAGCGACTCCGAAGAAGCCTAACTATTGGACAAATTCGCTCACAACCCAGATAAATGTGGGCCAGACGAGCCTCTCCAACTGGGCCGCCGGTGGAGACAACACCTTCACGCTGAAGGGATATGCCGACGGCAATGCGAACTGGAAGAAAGACAAGATGTTCTGGAACAACCGTCTCCAGTTGGAGTTCGGCATTCTCTATTCTTCCTCCAAACCTCTTTTCCAAAAGAGTAACGACCGAATCTATCTCGAAAGTAAATGGGGTCACAGGATTCACGAGCAGCTCTATGCTTCCGCCAACTTCGACTTCAAGAGCCAGTTTGCCAACGGTTACGACTATAAGACACCTGTGGTTCCGGACAAATATAAGGACGCATCCGGAGCACTTCCAAAACTTGACGAACTTTCCCGTAAGGACCAGAAGAGTCTGTGGAAAGATGCCCGTGTTCCGAAATCAGGCTTCCTTTCTCCGGCCTACACGACATTGGCACTCGGTCTTGACTGGACTCCCGCAAATTGGGTTTCAGTGAGTTTCGCACCTCTCACCGGAGGTTTCACCGTGGTGACTGACAGCCAGTTCCGCAAGGCTTATGGCATGAAGCTTACGAAGGAATACGAGAATACAAAGGATGATTACGCGGCGTTGAAGACTAAGTTCCCAACAGTTCTTGAAGAGGCTGATTACAATGCTCTTAGCGCGGAGGACAAGGTTGCTTATGACACCAAGACACGGTACGACAATGCCTACAAGTCTGGCACAGCATACCGTCCGGCCCTCTTCCAGTTCGGTGCCCAGCTCAAGATGGACTTCAAGGTCAACGTCAACGACAATTTCAAGTACACCTCGCAGATAGTCCTTTTCACCGACTATCTGAGCAAGAAAGACAACGGCAAGTACAATCCGAACGTCCGTTTCAACTGGGACAATAAGTTCGACTGGAAACTCGCCAAATACTTTGCTCTCACTGTCACTACCAACATGATCTATGATACCAATGTCTTCAAGCCTAAGACTGAGAATGGCGTTGAGGTCAAGGATGAGTCCGGTCAGACAGTTATGGTGAAGCGCGGGCTCCAGTTTGCTGAGTCTATATCGTTTGGCTTCACCTATACCATCGCGTCAAAATCCAAATAAGAGGCGAGCTGCTTTGTTGCGCTGCGATAATTTGAATCCTCACAACCGAAAGGTTGCTGCGGTTCAAATTTCTTGCGCGCCTTGCATCTCATCCTCTTATTTGAATTTTGAATCTTAGCGTAGGCGATCTGCGGCGTTGCGCTGCGATAATTTGAATAATTTATTGAAAGATGTTATCTTCGCATGATAGCATCTTTTGTTTTTTAATGATTACTTAGTAGACGGGATATATGGGTTTTGCAGGAAAAATAGTTTGTCCTTATCCAAAGGTGATTGTGGGCGTGAGCGGGGGAGTGGATTCGATGACGCTTGCCGATATGCTCCATTGGCAGGGAGGGGGCGAATTTGCCGTGGCGCATTGTAATTTTCATCTTCGGGGGGAGGAGAGTGACGCTGATGCAGAATTCGTGTGCAACTGGTGTGAGACGAAGGGGGTGAAGTTTCATCATATTGATTTAGATACTGTTGGATACGCACGGTCGCGTAAGGCGAGCATTGAAATGGCTGCGAGGGAGCTGCGCTACGGATGGTTTGCAAGGTTGTGCGGGGAATATGGATATGAGGCGGTGGCGATTGCGCACAATGCTAACGACAATGCCGAAACCCTGATTCTGAACCTTGTGCGCGGAACGGGACTGCGCGGAATCTGTGGTATGCAGGAGTTGTCCACCCAAAATGTGGAGTCGACCACCGAACTTGCAGCTGCCCTCGGGTGTTCGAAGGCGGATTTCCCGGAAACTTTGAAAATCTGGCGCCCTCTGCTCGGAATGACGCGCGATCAGATTGAGGGATATGCCCATAAGCATGGGCTCTCATGGTGTGAAGACCGCACGAACAAAGACACGGAATACAAACGCAATCTCATTCGGAACGAGATAATCCCGCTTCTCGAACGGCTCAATCCTTCGGTGGTGAAGACGCTGAACCGGGATATGAAGCATTTCTCTGAAGCACAGGCTATTGTGGATGATTATTTTGGTGCGGTTGAATCCTGCGCCACGGACTCTTTTCCGGATGCTTCCGGCAGGGGTGAGGGATGTTCGTCAGAGTCTCGTCTGCTTGACAGGATAGTTTCACGTGGCAAGGGCTGGAGATATGCACTCTTCCTTTATCTTGAGAAATATTCTTTCAGCAGCTCCGTCATCGGTCAGGTTGAGGAACTTCTCGAATCCGACCGCACTGTCAGCGGGAAAACCTTCTACAGCCCGACGCACAGCCTCGTGATGACAAGCACTTCGTTGATAGTCAGTCCATTGGAACAGCTGGTCCAAAATAATGAAGAACTCGCGGTGAACGCTCCGGGAGAATACCTTTTTAACGGGAGCCTTGTCAAGGTCGAACTCTTTGACCGCCCGGACAATTTCAATCCCCGCCAGCCCATCGGCGTGACCGTCCTCGATGCTGCCAAAGTCAGTTTCCCGCTGAAACTCCGCACATGGCAGGACGGTGACTGGATGCGTCCTCTCGGCTGCCACGGCCGCAAGAAGATAAGTGATCTCTTCACCGACCTCAAGTTCAGCCTTCCTCAGAAACGCTCTGCCATATTCATTGAAAGTCAGCAAGATGTGGCGGCAAATGAGTCAAAAAAACCGATTCCGTCCCCGCAAGATTCCAGTCATGTGTTAGCTCTTCTCGGCCACCGTATAGACGACTCCGTCCGCATAACCAATCAGACCTCCCGCCTCCTTCGGTTAACCGTCACATTTCGAGTATAGTGTCAAGATTCTTTACAGAAGTGTAAAGTTTTTTTACAAGGCTGTGGTGATGGCCTGGAGTTAATACATTAATATACATAATGTTATCTCGTGTGGCACGGGAGGTGTTCGTATTCTCGGAGAAAAATGTGAGAATATGAAGGCACCTCTTATATTTACGGCTCTTGCGATGATTGCTCTGCCTTTGTCCGGAAGAGGACGGGAGATGATGTCGCTGAAAGATTGCATGGAATATGCGGTGGAAAATGCCGCACAGGTACAGGTTCAGCGAACTAAGGTGGGGGACGCGAGGCTTGACAGACGCGATGCGATACTCACGGCGTTCACCCCTTCCATTGAAGCCTCTACTTACGGCTACTACCGTTGGGGACGCTCTATCGACCCGGAGACAAACACTTATGTGACAACCACATCCCTGAATAACGGCTGGTCTGTTTCCGCCGGGATAACGCTGTTCGACGGTTTTTCCGCGCTCAACAACATAAAGATTGCCAAGACGTCGCTTTCTATGGGGCTCACCCAGGAGCGGCAGGAGGAGGACAAGGTTTGCCTCGCCACGCTGGAGGCCTATTTTAATGTGCTCTACTACACTGAACTCGTAGCCATACTTGCCGAGCAGGTCGAGAACGCGCAGTCCGCGCTCACGCTTGCCTCACGTCAGGAAGAACTCGGAGTGAAGGGCCATGCGGACGTGGTCCAGATGGAAGCTGATCTCGCGGACAGGGAATATGAACTCGTCTCGGCACGCAACAGCTTGGCGGACGCGAAGATAACCTTGGAAGACGTAATGCTCTGGCCAGTGGGTGAGGAACTCGTGATTGACACCTCTCTCGGCTCACTGGATGCGACGACTTCCGGCGCTTCCGGAAATGTTATCGTTGAAGACATAATCCTTAAGGCCCGCGCATCTATGCCGTCTGTTCTTGTCGCCAAGGGAAATCTCGACAACGCGAAATATTCTCTGCGGACCGCCAAATGGCAGTTTCTCCCTACTCTTGGACTCTATGGTGGCTGGTCCACGAGCTACTACACCTACCCCGGGCAGGCCGGCTACACCCCGACGCCCTACTGGAATCAGTTCACCAACAATGGCGGAGAGTATCTCCAACTCTCGCTCAGCATCCCGATTTACGACCGTCTGAGCAAGTTTACGAAACTTTCCAAGCGTCGTAACGAGTACCGCCGTGCCGCAATCGAGTATGACAAGTCACTCCGTGATGTCGAGTCCGAGGTTCGTCGTGCAG